>Reeses_p1__coassemble_294_pt1 | contig 35039 bp, 33 predicted proteins | sample Reeses_p1__metabat2_high_PE_011 | metagenome-assembled genome bin Reeses_p1 | reverse complement strand
AAATGAAAAACTTATCTATAGTTTGGAATTACGTGATTTTTTCGTATTTTTGTGAGAAATGTAATATGTTATATGGAATATAATTGGTTTGAAGATTTACCGGATTGTTGTCCTCCAATAGATGCAAAAGTATGTAATGGAAGTTTCTACAGAGTTGCAATAGGAAATCCGGCAACTAATGAAGATTTCTTTTCTCAAAGAAAACTTTCCCCCGATAAGATATTTAAAGGAGATGGTATAGATGAATGTATAATTAGAGCTGTTTCTTTATTTTCTGATTTACCAGATGCCAAACGTCTGTTGAAATTACCGAAATTCAGAAAAGCTAATATCGTGGAAATAGAGCTTTGCGAAAAAGACGGAAAAATTAAAAAAACTTTTAGTAATTCTCATTATTCGTGGTGGAGAAGTACACTTTTTGATGTATCACAATCTAAAACTGTAGAATTATGATTAATGCATTGATTAAAGTTGAGAAAGTACTGGATTTCTATGATGTTCCACAACTTTTTACAGCAAGGGATAATTTCGACACTTTATATCTGTGTCTGTTATATACTGACGTTCCGGAGTGTAGATATACAGGAATTCGCATATCAAGCAAACGTATAAATGAGTTTCTGACAGGTAAAACTGATTTACGGGAAGTAATGTTGTTTCCAGAAAGCGATGGCGAGTATTTTGACATTACAATGAAAAATAATGAGTTTTATATTGATTCGGAATTGACAAAACCTTTGACTGAGGACAGACTTCCGGAAGAAGGATATTCATTTTGTGCAGATGAAAAAGAGAATGTGGTTATAAATATTCCTGTGTCGGACAGAAGGCTTCTTATGGATATAGTAAAGAAATTTGGCTGGGCCTGTATGTAATAATTCTGAGATTCCTCCATGCGGCGGCGAGTAATGCCGGGCATGGGGGATTTCTCATTTCTTTTCGGATAATCATTAATGAAAAACCGTACAAAGGCATACAAATGTGTACAAATACTGACGAAGGAGGACAAAGGCTGACAGTGGGTCGGAGGGTGTACATACCTTTGTATCGTAATCGGAAAGGTAAGGGCGAGAGACTTACAGAATATGGGCCCAAAGGTAAGTGAAGCCGGGATATACCGGAACGGTTGCGCAAATTTAACTTAGTATTAATGATTAAAAAAAGAAAGGAAAAAAATTATGGACAAGTATTTGACTTATTCGGTAGTAGAACGTAAGGACCCATCATCACCAGAGGTACAAGGTAAGTATTATGCACAGGCTCAGGCCAGAGGCGAAGCGGGCATCAGGGAAATGTCGCAGAGAATACAGCAAATGTGTACGGTGACACGTGCAGACGTAATGGCGGTGCTGATTGCACTGGAAGATGTAGTAGCGGATTCGTTGGCCAACGGCGAGATTGTAAGACTTGGTGAGCTTGGCTCTCTGCAGGTGAGCCTGAGCGGTAGCGGTACAGTCACAAAGGAGGAATATCACGACGGTCTGATAGAAAAGGCGAAAATCCTTTTCAGAGGCGGTAAGACGCTTAACAATATGCTCGGTACACTGAAGTTCGAAAAGGTGGATCAGAAGTACAAGAAGAAAGAAGAGGAAGATAGTCCGGGAGCCTGATGTGACAGACTAAAAACGGACTGAAAAGGCTCTGCAGCATATGGGAACATGGCTGCAGAGCCTTTAGTGTATCTATAGGCTGATTTATTTTTACAAATATGGTTTTTATCAGGTTTTTATCTATCTTTGCGTTAATAACAAAAAAGAATTGAATTATGAACGTCATAAAAACGGATATAGAGGGTGTGGTGATTATTGAGCCACGCATTTTCAACGATGAGAGGGGATATTTCTTCGAATCGTTCTCGGAAAGGGATTTCTGCAAGGAGGTACGCGAGGTGAGATTCGTGCAGGACAATGAAAGCAAATCGCAATATGGGGTACTGAGAGGGCTGCATTTCCAGAAACCGCCTTACTGCCAGAGCAAATTGGTGAGGGTAATAAAAGGGGCTGTGCTGGATGTGGCGGTGGATATCAGAAAGGGTTCGCCTACATTCGGAAAGTATGTAGCAGTGGAACTGACGGAGGATAATCACAGGCAGTTCTTCGTGCCGAGAGGGTTTGCTCACGGTTTTGCGGTGCTGACTCCGGAGGTGATTTTCCAGTATAAATGTGATAATTTCTATGCTCCTCAGTCGGAAGGGGCTATAGCATGGGATGACCCGGATTTAGGTATCGAATGGGGTATTCCGGCTGATAAGGTGATTCTGTCTGAAAAGGACAAACATCATCCAAGACTGAAGGATGCGGAATGGCTGTTCGACTATTCGGAGGAGCTTTATTGAACAAGGTAAGATAATTAATAATTAACGACTAAGAACTAAGAACTCTTTTTTAAAAAAGCTATATATGAAAGGTATCGTACTTGCAGGTGGTAGCGGCACAAGACTGTATCCTATCACAAAGGGGGTGAGTAAGCAGATGCTCCCTGTGTTTGACAAACCGATGATTTATTATCCTATCTCAGTACTTATGCTTGCCGGTATAAGGGAGATTCTGATTATATCTACTCCGCATGACTTGCCGGGATTCAAACGTCTGCTTGGTGACGGAACGGAGTTCGGTGTGAAGTTTGAATATGCGGAACAGCCTTCACCGGACGGACTGGCTCAGGCTTTCATCATAGGAGAGAAATTTATAGGTGACGATTCTGCATGTCTGGTATTGGGTGACAATATCTTCCACGGAGCGGGATTCAGCGGTATGCTGAAAGAGGCTGTACGCACTGTGGAGGAAGAGAAGAAGGCAACGGTGTTCGGATACTGGGTAAACGACCCTGAACGATATGGTGTGGCTGAATTTGACAAGGACGGTAACTGTCTGAGCATTGAGGAGAAACCGACAAAACCGAAATCGAACTATGCTGTGGTGGGACTGTACTTCTATCCTAATAAGGTGGTGGACGTGGCGAAGAACATCAAGCCGTCGGCACGTGGGGAACTGGAGATTACTACCGTGAACCAGCGATTCTTAGAGGACGGGGAGCTGAAGGTGCAGACTCTCGGACGCGGATTTGCATGGCTTGACACGGGTACGCATGACTCGCTGAGCGAGGCTTCTACTTACATAGAGGTGCTGGAGAAACGTACCGGGCTGAAAATTGCCTGCCTGGAGGGTATAGCTTACCGCCAGGGATGGATATCTGAGGAGCAGATGAGAAAGAATGCGGAACCGATGCTGAAGAATCAGTACGGACAGTATCTGCTGAAGGTTATCGAGGAACTAACAACTAAATAACGATACAATTGCCTGACGGACGTAGGTGGATTTCATATCATTGGGTTTGAGGATTTGGCTGCCGTAGCGGAGCAAATCTATGTCGAGTGGGACAAGGCCTGTTGATTTGGAACTCACGGTGCGTCCGCAGGCTTTTTCTATTTCCTTGAAGAGGGATTTCAGTGCAGCAATATCCATAGTGGTGGAAAATGTGGCTGCACGGTTGTGATAATCCGGAACGGTGATTCCAGAGGGTAATCCTTCGGCGGGAGTGATTACTGTTTCGCCCCAACGGATATCGGGAAAAACATCGGCAAGCGTGCTGACTGCCATAGAGAGATTGGCTTCGGGATGTTGGTTGGCGCCTATGCATATGAGGCATGCAACAGGCTGGACGGCAGGGGATGATGTCATAGGCTTTTTCTTCTTTTAGATTATTTATAATACAAAATTATGAATTTCTTCGTAAATTTGCATATCAATCATTAACTTATAATCTTAAATAGTGGATAGAAAATTGGCACCGGCTATCAATGGTATAGCCGAATTCGACATACAAAGACCTGTAAAGAGGAGCATGCCTAACGGTATAGAAGTCAATGTGTTGGACACAGGAAAGGAAGACGTGATAAGGCTGGATCTGGTGATGGAATGTGGTCAGGTGGACCAGGATTTTCCATTGCAGGCCGTGATGACAAACAGGATGCTCAGAGAGGGCACAAAGAACATGACATCGACAGAAATAGCGGAAAAACTGGATTTTTATGGTGCATGGCTCGATTTGTCATCGTCTGTAAACAGCGGATTCGTGACTCTTTATTCGTTAGGAAGATTTTTCACTCATACGATAAGAACCTTGGCGGAAATGGTGAAGGAACCTGTTTTTCCGGAAAGGGAGTTTGACATTGTGGTGGAATCGAACAGACAGATGTATATGGTGAACTCGGAAAGAGTGGAAGTGATGGCAAGAAAAAGGCTCAACACTGAAATGTTCGGGGACAGTCATCCGCTGGGACGATTTGCAGAGATGAAGGACTATGACAATATCAGGGTGGAGATGCTGAGGGATTTCTACAACAGGTTCTATTCGTCGGGCAACTGTACGATATTCGTGGCCGGAAAGGTGACGGATGAGGTGATGAAGGATATCGAGGAGTGTTTCGGAAAAGAGTCATGGGGTACAGACAAGAGGAAGGAGAAATTCGTGCTGCCTGAATCTCGAGGATTCAAGGACAAGAGAGTGACGGTGAAGAAAAACGACGGTATGCAATGCTCGGTGAAAATAGGTCTGTTCATGCCGGAAAGGATGCATGAGGACTTTACTGACCTGAAGGTGATGAACACCATGTTAGGAGGATATTTCGGAAGCAGACTGATGAAGAACGTGAGAGAGGATAAGGGATATACTTACGGCATCGGCTCGGGTATTGTAACTTATCCTGGCAAGAGTCTGTTGGTGATAAGCACGGAAACGGACAATGCGTACGTGGAGAAGGTGATAGAAGAGGTGAAGAACGAGGTGGACCGGATGAAGAATGAAAAGGCCGGCAGGGATGAACTGGAGATGGTGAAGAACTATATGATAGGCGATATATGCAGGGCATATGAGAATGCTTTGTCGATATCGGATGCATGGATTTATGTACTGACGGCAGGTGTGGACATGGATTTCTATGACAGATCGGTGAAGTCTATCAGAAATATATCGGAAGAAAGAATTATGGAACTGGCCAACAAGTATCTGGATTGGGACAGTATGCTGGAGGTCGTGGCAGGAAATATTTAATTTTCAAACTATTATAATAATGAGCAGATTAAAGAATTATATATTAGCTATATGTGTGGTATCGTGTACGGCTGCAGAGGTGCAGGCACAACTCAATGTGGGGTACTATAAATTCAAGAACGGTGCTGAATATACCGGACAGCTGAAAAGAAGAAGGCCTGACGGTATGGGAAGAACGGTGTACCCGAACGGAGACATGTATGAGGGAGAATATACGAAAGGTAAACGTGACGGTGAGGGTACGATGATGATGAACATAGGCGAGAGGTATATCGGACAATGGACTGAGGACATGAAGCAGGGTACGGGAACTTATTATTTTGCGAACAACAATATGTATAAGGGAACGTGGATGGAGGATATGCAGGAAGGTGAAGGCGACATGGAGTACTACAACGGCGACAGATACACCGGAGAATGGAACAAGAACAAGAGAAACGGCAGAGGAAAATACGTCTGGGCCGGAGGGGCCGTATATGAGGGGGAATGGAAGAATGACCTGAAGGGCGGCAACGGAAAGATGACATGGGAAGACGGCTCCTATTACGAAGGAGAATGGAAAGACGGATACAGACACGGAAAAGGAACATTCGTATATACGAACGGAGACAAGTATTCCGGAGAATGGAAAGAGGATGTACAGGACGGAAAAGGAGTGTACTTCTTCCATAACGGAGAAAGATATGAGGGGGAATACCAGAACAGCGAAAGAACCGGCAAAGGGGTATATACTTATCCTAACGGAGATATGTACGAAGGAGAATTCAAGAACGGCAAACAGGACGGAAAGGGAATCTTCAAATGGGCCAACGGAGCTATTTATACAGGTATGTGGAAGGACAATGAACGAAACGGTATCGGAAAGTATATTTGGGCCAACGGCGATGTGTATGAAGGTGAATGGAAAAACAATATGGCCGACGGAAAAGGCAGACTGAAGATGACGGACGGCTCTGTGTACACCGGAGAATTCTACAAAGGCAAAGAACATGGCAATGGTATCATAACGGAAAAGGACGGAACCGTGTTCGAAGGTGGATTCAAAAACGGAAAGAAAGACGGGGAGTTTGTGGAAAAAGATTCATCGGGCAGAGTGACAAGAAAAGGAACTTTTAAGAATGGAAGGCTCCTGGATAATAAAAAAATGTAAATAGGAGGACATTTTTGTCCCCCTATGATTTTTTTTTATACTTTTTTTTCCTTTTCTAAAAAAATAAACGTATTTTTGTGGATAGAGTTTGCTAACTTATAATAACTCAGGATCTTAAAAACTTAAAAACTTACATCAATATGGACAAAGTTTTGAACATCATTAAGAATGACCCTTGGTTGGAACCGTATGCAGATGCAATCAATGGAAGACACGAAATGGTGCAGCAAAAAGAGAAGGAACTAACTAAAAGATGCTCGCTGGAAGAGTTTGCATCGGGACATTTATACTTTGGATTACACAAGATTAAAGAGGGAAAAGATGTCAAATGGGTGCTCAGAGAATGGGCTCCAAACGCTACTTCCATATATCTGATAGGGGACTTCAACGGATGGAAGGAGTTGCCGGAATTTAAACTTAACAAAGTTAAAAGAACAGAAAACTGGGAAATCGAACTGCCGGCAAAAGCAATGAAGCATGGAGACCTGTTCAAGCTGAAAATTTACTGGAGCAACGGATGCGGAGAGAGAATACCGGCATGGGCAACAAGAGTGGTGCAGGACGAAAATACAAAGATTTTCAGTGCACAGGTATGGGACCCGGCAAAACCATATAAATTCAAGAAGAAAGTGTTCATCCCTAATGTGGGACCGCTGATGATATACGAATGTCATATCGGTATGGCACAGGATGAGGAAAAGGTGGGCACTTATAATGAATTCAGAGAAAAAATATTACCGAGAATCGCTGAGGACGGATATAACTGTATTCAGATTATGGCTATACAGGAACATCCTTATTACGGCAGCTTCGGATATCACGTATCGAATTTCTTTGCTCCTTCGTCAAGATTCGGGACTCCCGAGGAACTGAAACAGCTGATTGATACTGCTCACCAGATGGGTATAGCGGTGATTATGGATATTGTACACTCGCATGCCGTAAAGAATGAGGTGGAAGGATTAGGCAACTTTGCCGGTGATCCGCACCAGTATTTCTACCAGGGCGACAGAAGGGAACATCCGGCATGGGATTCACTATGCTTCGACTACAGAAAGAATCAGGTGCTCCACTTCCTGCTGTCTAACTGCAAATACTGGCTTGAGGAATATAAATTCGATGGTTTCAGATTTGACGGCGTGACTTCAATGCTGTATTACAGCCACGGATTAGGAGAGGCGTTCTGCAACTATGGTGACTACTACAACGGACATCAGGATGATAATGCCATATGCTATCTGACTCTGGCTAACAAACTTATACACTCATTGAACCCAAGGGCTATCACTATAGCAGAAGAGGTGTCCGGAATGCCGGGACTGGCTGCTCCGTTTGAGGATGGCGGATATGGATTCGACTACAGAATGGCGATGAACATTCCTGACTACTGGATAAAGATTATCAAGGAGAAAAGGGATGAGGACTGGAAACCGTCGAGCCTGTTCTGGGAAGTGACAAACAGAAGAAAAGACGAAAAGACTATCTCGTATTGCGAGAGCCACGACCAGGCATTGGTGGGCGACAAGACTATCATCTTCAGACTGTGTGACGCTGATATGTACTGGCACTTCAAGAAGGGTGACGAAAATGGTGTGGTACAGAGGGGTATCGCCCTGCACAAGATGATAAGACTGCTGACAGCATCGACTATCAACGGCGGGTATCTGAACTTCATGGGTAACGAGTTCGGTCATCCGGAATGGATAGACTTCCCGAGAGAAGGTAACGGATGGTCACACAAATATGCAAAAAGACAGTGGAATCTGGTGGACAATAAGGAACTGTGCTATCACTACCTTGGCGACTTCGACAAGAAGATGGTGGAAACCATAAGAAAGGTGAAGAACATACAGAAAACGGATGTGGTGGAAATCTGGCATAATGACGGCGATCAGGTTCTGGCATACAGAAGAAAGGATTTGATTTTCGCATTTAACTTTAATCCTACCAGATCATTTACCGACTACGGATTCCTGGTTCCAAAAGGCGCATACGAAGTGGTTCTTGATACGGACAACAAGGATTTCGGAGGATTCGGTTTCAATGATGACTCAATCACTCATTTCACCTGCAGCGACCCATTGTATGCTAAAGACAAAAAAGAGTGGCTTAAACTTTATTTGCCGGCAAGAACTGCTCTGGTACTGAAAAGGGTGAAGAATAATTATGGCGTGGAATAACAACAGATATTATTACGGTAGAAGGAAATACAACAAAACAGCTGCACGCCTGAGCTACATGGTGTGCGGCTTGTTGTTTGTGGTATTCTCCATGGTTTATCTGACCGTATTCCAAAAGGACCTGATAGAGGCACTCCACCTTTCGACAGCCAAAGGAAACAGCGAATTCAAGATTCTGCCGGCTGCCATTATAGTGACTGTGATACTGATGATACTGAAGTGGGGACTGAACCTGCTGATGAGACTCAGAGGCAGTGTGCACGCATTGGCTTATATACCGTCATTCCTGGGTCTGGTGACTATGACTGCATTCGGAAGGGATGTGTATATGGGCGAAAGCAGATATATATGGTGGTGGCTTATGCCGGTACTGACAGCAGTATTTGTGACAGTAACCGTAGCCGTTAGAAAACACATGAAACCTGAAACGAATGAGCGCAGTACGTTAGGGATAGTGATTAACAATATCGCACTGATGCTTATAATGTGTGTTGGGACCATGTGTCCGGGAAATACGGACAGGTATTTTCATAATGAACTGAGAATGGAAAGTCTGATATCCGAAGGCAACAATACGGAAGTTCTGAAAGTGGCCGGTAAATCGTCCAAAACGACAAGGACGATGACGGCTCTGAGGATAATGGCTATGGCCAAGGAAGGCAAGACGGGAGAGTGGCTGTTCAGATTTCCACAGTATTTCAAGTCGGAAGGTATGTTCTTCGATTCTGACTCGATGAAGACACTGAGATTCACCAACGACTCCATTTACGCGCTTCTGGGCGACAGACCTGCAGCCGGAGAAAGCAGGATGCAATATCTGAAAAGACTTTCGATAGAGGGAGGTGACAGTTGCAGAATGACTGTAGACTATTATCTGGCAGGACTGATGCTGGATAAAAAAATGAATGAATTTGCTGAAGCGATTGTAAAAACATCTGACACAGGAAGGTATTATCGCGAAGCAATACTGATGTATAAGGAGATGAATCCGCAGTGGGAATATGTGGCGGCAGATAACGACAGCACGTACCTGTCAAGGCTGAAAGAATACAGAAACAAACAGCGGAATATCAAATACAAGTCGGAAACTGAGGAAAGAAACAGAATGAAACTTGAATTTGGTGATACTTTCTGGTGGTATTATGATTATCAGAAATAACTTTTTTAGCGTACAGTTATGACGCTGTACGCTTTTTTTATTACTTTTGCACTCTCGTAAAATCAAATAATAAAACGGCTATGGCTAAAGAACTGAAAGAACTTACCAAAAGAAGTGAAAATTATTCACAATGGTATAACGACCTCGTTGTAAAAGCTGACTTGGCTGAACAGTCGCCAGTAAGAGGATGTATGGTAATCAAACCATACGGATATGCTATATGGGAAAAAATGCAAAGACAACTGGATGACATGTTCAAGGCAACAGGACACGTTAATGCTTATTTCCCTCTATTAATCCCTAAATCATATCTGAGCCGCGAAGCTGAACACGTAGAAGGCTTTGCAAAAGAATGTGCTGTGGTGACTCACTACAGACTGAAAAACGCAGAAGACGGTTCGGGAGTGATTGTAGACCCTAACGCAAAACTGGAAGAGGAACTTATCATCAGACCGACATCTGAAACTATCATATGGAGTACTTACAAGAACTGGATAAACTCATATAGAGATCTGCCTATCCTGTGCAACCAGTGGGCTAACGTAATGAGATGGGAAATGCGTACACGTCTGTTCCTTCGTACAGCAGAATTCCTGTGGCAGGAAGGACATACAGCTCACGCTACAAGAGAAGAAGCTGAAGCTGAAGCACAGAAGATGCTACACGTGTATGGCGATTTCGCTGAAAAATATATGGCTGTACCGGTAATCAAGGGTGTGAAATCGGCTAACGAACGTTTTGCAGGTGCTCTTGATACTTATACTATAGAAGGCTTGATGCAGGACGGTAAGGCTCTTCAGTGTGGTACATCACACTTCTTAGGCCAGAACTTCGCAAAGGCATTCAACGTACAGTTCGTAGACAAGAACAACAAGTTGGATTATGTTTGGGCTACTTCATGGGGGGTTTCTACACGACTGATGGGTGCTCTTATCATGACTCACTCTGACGACAACGGTCTGGTACTTCCTCCACATCTGGCTCCTATACAGGTAGTTATCGTTCCTATCTACAAGAACGAAGAACAGCTGAACCAGATTAACGAAAAAGTGGACGGCATTGTTGCAAAACTGCGCAGCATGGGTATCTCAGTGAAATATGACAACGCTGACAACAAGCGCCCGGGATTCAAATTCGCTGACTATGAGCTGAAGGGTGTGCCTGTAAGACTTGTTATGGGTGGACGTGACCTGGAAAACAATACAATGGAAGTTATGCGTCGTGACACTCTGGAAAAAGAAACACGCTCATGCGACGGCATAGAAGAATATGTAAAGAATCTGCTTGAAGAAATTCAGGAAAATATCTATCAGAAAGCTCTTAAGTACAGAAACGAACATATCGTGAAAGTGGATACTTATGATGAGTTCAAGGAACAGATTGAAAAAGGTGGATTAATCCTGGCTCACTGGGACGGTACAACAGAAACTGAAGAACGTATCAAGGAAGAAACCAAGGCTACTATCAGATGTCTGCCTTTCGAAGCTGATGAAGAAAGCTTGACACCGGGTGTAGACATGGTAACAGGTAAACCTTCTGCAAGAAGAGTATTGTTCGCAAGAGCTTACTAATTCTCCGGAAAACAATATTGTATTTATATATGAAAACAGCGTGTGGTGGAAACTGCACGCTGTTTTTTTTCAGTTATCACATTTCTCCTACATCTTCTTTACAACGTAACATCATAACCGATTTTAATTCCTGCAAAAAAATCTTAATTCTTCCCTCACCATCACATATACAACCTTCTTTGTTTGTATTTTTGCATAGAATTTTATTCGCAAATATGAAAATTAAGGAAATTATAGATGCCCTTGAGATATTCGCGCCTCTGCCTCTGCAAGACGGATTCGACAATGCCGGACTGCAAGTAGGATTGACAGACGTGGAAGCTACAGGGGCTTTGTTGTGTTTGGACGTTACTGAAGATATAGTAGAAGAAGCTATAAATCAAGGTATTAACCTGATTATATCTCACCATCCGCTGATGTTCAAGAGTTACAAATCAATAACGGGAAAAGACTATACTGAAAGATGTATAATGAACGCCATAAGGAATGAAATCGTAATATATTCGATGCATACCAACCTGGACAATGCTCCCAACGGCGTGAACTATAAGATAGCAAAGAAAATAGGACTGAAAAACGTTAAGGTGCTCGACCCGAAAGAATATATGCAGCAGGAATCGGGATGCGACAATTCAATGACCGAATGGCTTACTGCAGGAGCCGGAGCAATAGGCGAACTGGAAGAACCGATGACGGAAACCGAGTTTCTGAAGCACGTGAAGAAAACTTTCGAATCAGGATGCGTGAAGCATACCAAACTGACAGGAAGACTGGTGGAGAAAGTTGCCATATGCGGAGGAGCAGGAGCATTCCTGATGGAAAAGGCCGTGAAAGAACATGCCGATGCTTTCGTAACAGGAGAAATAAAATATCATGACTATTTCTACTACGAAGATAAAATCCTGGCAGCGGAAACAGGGCATTACGAAAGCGAACAGTACACAAAAGAAATTATAAGGGATGTGCTGAAAAGCAAGTTCCCTACACTGAAAATAGAACTTACAAGAATTAATACGAACCCAATTAAATATTTGTAAAACTATGGCTAAAGATGTAAAGAAAGACCTTTCAGAAATAAGTGTTGAACAGAAACTTACTGCATTATACAAATTGCAGACCATCCTTTCTGAAATGGATAAAATCAAAACTCTTAGAGGTGAACTTCCGCTTGAGGTAAGAGATTTGGAAGACGAAATTACAGGTCTGAACACTCGCATTGAAAAAATCAAGGCTGAAATAGAAGAACTGAAACAGAACGTCGCTACAAGAAAGATAGACATTGAATCTGCAAAGGCTTCTATAGAAAAATACAAAGCTCAGCAGGACAATGTAAGAAACAACAGAGAATACGACGTCCTGACTAAGGAAATAGAATTCCAGTCACTTGAAGTTGAGCTGAACGAAAAAAGAATCAAAGAGGCTAATGCTTCTATCAAGGCTAAGGAAGAGGAAATAGTAAAGAGCCAAAATGCTGTAGAAGAAAGAAGCAAGGACCTCGAAGATAAGAAGAATGAGCTGGACGAAATCATTGCTGAAACAAAACAGGAAGAAGAAAAGCTGAGAGAAAACGCAAAGGCTCTTGAAAGCACTATCGAACCAAGATTGCTACAGGCTTTCAAACGTATCAGATCCAACTCAAGAAACGGTCTTGGTATCACTTATGTACAGAGAGGTGCATGCGGTGGTTGCTTCAACAAGATTCCTGCACAGAAACAGTTGGATATCAGAATGAGAAAGAAAATCATTGTTTGCGAATATTGCGGTAGAATAATGGTTGACCAGGAACTGGCTGGTGTAGCTCCGGTAGAAACTGAAGTAAAGGAAACTAAACCAAGAAGAACAAGAACTGCAAGCTCTGCAGAATAAAATAGAGAAACTTCTTGAATGAATAATGGGCGTAAAGGTGTTTTATGTAAAACATTTTTACGCCCATTCTGTTTACAGACTATTGTAAGGGGGAACGGAAGAAAGAAATGTGCAGCGGCCTGACTGATAGTCCACCTTACAGCAATAATGGGTTATACCGTTGGTAACGATGAGATAGTCCACGCGAAGAACGATGTTATAACGGGTAATCTGATTGAATACGTTCTGTGTGACCTGAACATCCGGGGCCTTGTATTCTACTATCATACGTGGAGAAAGGGACGGAGAATACAGAACGGTGTCGCAACGCTTGGATGTAGAGTTCAGCGATATGCTCACTTCGTTGGCAAGCAATCCGGCTGGATATCCTAAATGATTGACAAGATAATGGACAAAGTGCTGACGTACCCATTCTTCGGGTGTCAGAGCGACGTATTTTTTTCTCAATACGTCGAATACATATTTTTTACCACTGCGATCGGTTATTTTGAGAGCAGCGGATGGCAGGTTTAATGATAACATTTCGTATATTTGCATTTAAAGTTTCAACCGTGATTATTTGTAACGGATATTTATCAGTACAAATTTAATAAAACGGAACGAAACGATAAAATCATTGCCTAAGTAAATAAACATTGGAAAGAAACATGACATACGAAGATATAGCCAAGGACATAAAGAACAAAAAGTTTGCTCCCGTGTATCTGCTGATGGGAGAAGAGGACTATTATATAGACAGAATTGCCGACTACATAGTAGAAAAGGCGCTGGACGAAAACGAAAGGGAATTCAACCTGACGGTGATGTACGGTCTGGAAACAGACATGGCAAGCATTATAAACAACGCAAAGAGATATCCGATGATGGCAGAACGCCAGGTAGTAATGGTGAAGGAAGCGCAGAACATCAGGGCATGGGACGACCTGGCTTTCTATCTGCAGAAACCGCTTGAATCGACAATACTCGTTATATGCTACAAGCACGGAACGATGGACAAAAGAAAGAAAGTGGTGGCAGAGATAGAAAAGAACGGCGTAGTGTTCGAATCGAAGAAGCTGAAGGAGAATATGCTGCCTTCGTTCATAACGACGTATCTGAAAAGGAAGAAAATGGAAATTGACAACAAGGCTGCGGAACTTATGGCGGACTTCGTGGGAAATGACCTTAACAGGCTGGCCGGGGAACTGGACAAACTGATAATCACAATGCCTCAGGGGAAAAACAGGATTACATCGGACGAAATTGAGAAGAATATCGGAATAAGCAAGGATTACAATAACTTCGAGCTGAAGAATGCCATTATCACAAAAGATGTCCTGAAGGCAAACAAAATAGTGAAATACTTTAATGACAATCCGAAGAACAATCCTATACAACCGACATTGGCTATACTGTTCAACTATTTCTCCAATCTGATGGTGGCATATTATGCTCCGGAAAGAACGGAAAACGGTGTGGCAGCTTATCTGGGACTGAAGGCTCCATGGCTGGCCAAAGAGTATCTGGCCGGAATGAGTGCATACACAGGCGTGAAGGTGATGAACATTATAACGCAAATAAGGCTCTGTGACGCAAAATCTAAAGGAATAGGTAATGTATCACTTACACAGGGAGAACTGCTGAGAGAACTCGTCTATTTCATTCTACATTGATTTTACAGCATAAAGAGGTATAAAGGCTTTATCTACTACCGGTAGATAGGGCCTTTTTTCTTATCAATACGAGAATCGAAAATTTACGCACTTCTGTACATTTGGACGAAAATTTTCAATTCTCAGCGATTTGGGATTACAGATATAATTAAGTTTACACTTGTATGTAGATTAATAGTGTATAACTGTAAAATTACAGATGTAAAAGAATTACAAATGTATGTAATTATGTAGAATTATGTACATTTATACTTGTATTAACAGATGTAATAGAGTAGGGGTGTAGGCATTTTGTTTACATCTCTCATATACATACATCTGTAAAATGTATATATTTGCATAGTGTATATAGTAGGTTTTATCTCTATATACCAATACTTTATACACGATATTCTATAATCTGCTTAAATATATATGCGGACAAAAAGGAATAAAACGTGCAAAAGACAGAATATACGACTATATACAAGTATAATATTCATATAATCAACTCATTACCATCATTTAATAAATTAAATGTTTAGGCTATAAACAAATGTAAACCACAAATATTCTGTATTATTGACAATTATAATTACAAATGTATATTTTACATTTATGTATGTAAATTTGCTTTTGTAAAATTCATTAATTACCTTTGTAACGTCATTATATTAAGTTAATACATTTGTAAATGAAGGACAGAATAATCCAAATCATGCGTTCGGCGGGGTTAAGCAATGCCGACTTTGCCGAAAAGATAGGAATCTCCACATCGTCGCTATCGCATATATTCAGCGGAAGAAACAATCCGAGTCTGGACATGGTGAAGCGTCTGCATAAATCTTTCCCGGACATCAGCCTTAACTGGATAATGTATGGCGAGGGAGAAATGTATTCTACAGGAAACTCCGGTAACGACAAGAAACAAGAGAATCACGAATTTACGCAAGGAAACCTATGGAACGAAACGGACGCTGAAAGCCACGAGAATCCGCAAAATACGGACAACGGGGCGTTTTATCTTGATTTTCGCAAGGAGAAACCATCAGAAGAAGGCTGTCAGACTATCCAAAAGCCTGTAAAAGAAGAAATTAGGTATATAGAAAAGCCTGCACCCAAAATCTCTGAAATAAGAATATTCTACGATAACGGCACTTTCGAAGTGTTCAAACCGGAAAACAAGTAAAGTTCAGATTTGTGCTTTCCATAAAAAATACTGATTTAGGCATATACAGAACACATTATATATAATGTAAATTGTTATCTTTGCATAACAAAACGATTTTATCAGATTTTTTATGAAAAAATACATTTTAGATTTGACTGTAACTGAGAACGTGCGTTTGCACAACAATTATGTTCTCATAAAGCTCACACAGGAGGAACCACTTCCTGAAATGCTTCCGGGACAGTTTGCAGAAATAAGAATAGATGGATCGAACACCACTTTCCTGCGACGTCCTATCTCTATTAATTATGTAGACCGTAAAACAAACGAAGTATGGTTCCTGGTACAACTCGTTGGCGACGGTACAAGAAAACTGGCTACCGTAAATAAAGGTGATACAGTGAATGTGGTACTTCCTTTAGGCAACGGGTTCTCTATGCCTGAGAATACAGATAAGAAACTCCTGCTGGTGGGCGGAGGTGTAGGAACCGCTCCTATGCTGTACTTGGGAGAAGCATTGAAGAAGATGGGATGCAAACCGGTGTTCCTGCTTGGAGCACGTTCGGCAAACGACCTGCTGCAGATGGAACAGTTTGAAGCTCTTGGCGAAGTATATACCACTACTGAGGACGGTTCGGCCGGTGAGAAAGGATATGTGACAATGCACAGTATTCTGAAAACTACCAGGTTCGACATGATTTATACTTGTGGTCCGAAGCCGATGATGATGGCTGTAGCGAAATATGCCAAGGAGAACGACATCGAATGTGAAGTGTCACTCGAAAATACTATGGCATGCGGTGTAGGTGCATGTCTGTGCTGCGTCGAGAACACACAGGAAGGTCATGTGTGCGTATGTAAAGAAGGTCCGGTATTTAATTATAAGAAATTATTATGGCAGATTTAAGTGTAAACATAGGAAAGCTGAATATGGCAAACCCGGTGATGACTGCATCGGGAACTTTCGGTTACGGTCTGGAATTTGAGGATTTTGTTGACCTTGAGAAAATCGGAGGTATAATAGTAAAAGGAACCACTCTTCATCATCGTGAAGGTAACCCGTATCCACGTATGGCAGAAACTCCTATGGGTATGCTGAATGCCGTGGGACTGCAGAACAAGGGTGTGCATTATTTCGTGGATAATATCTATCCGAAAATCAAAGATATCAAGACTAACATGATAGTAAACGTGTCAGGTTCGCAGATAGAAGATTATGCTGAAACGGCACGTATCATAAATGAGTTGGACAACATCCCTGCAATAGAACTCAACATCTCATGCCCTAACGTAAAACAAGGAGGTATGGCTTTCGGAGTGACAGCAAAGGGTGCTGCCGAAGTAGTAAAAGCAGTAAGAGATGTTTACAACAAGACGCTTATAGTTAAGCTCTCGCCTAACGTGACAGATATCACTGAAATAGCACGTGCAGCAGAAGGTGCAGGAGCTGACAGCGTTTCGCTTATCAACACTCTGCTGGGTATGGCCATCGACGCTGAAAAGCGCAAGCCGATACTATCAACAGTAACAGGTGGTATGAGCGGTGCTGCAGTGAAACCTATCGCTCTGCGAATGGTATGGCAGGTAGCTAAAGCAGTGAACATCCCTGTTATCGGACTCGGTGGTATCATGAACTGGAAAGATGCTGTGGAATTCATGCTCGCAGGAGCAACAGCCATTCAGATAGGTACTGCAAACTTCATTGATCCGGCCATTACAGTGAAAGTGGCAGAAGGTATAAATGACTATCTTGACCGTCACGGATACTCATCTGTACGCGATATTATCGGTGCACTGGAAGTATAAGAAAAACGGATATTTATAGCCATAGGATGAAGATTCTGTGGCTATATTTTTTATGGCTATTATATTTAAAATCTAAAAAATGAAAAAGCTTCTCTTACGTACAAAAGCTTCGTAATTCTCCACATTAAGAATTACGAAGCTTTTTATATTTTAATCCTGAAGCAAGTCCGGACGCAAACGCTTAGTCCTCTCGAGCGACTGCTGGAACTCCCATTCACGAATCTTGGCTTCATGACCTGAAAGAAGAATATCAGGCACTTTCCAGCCTTTATATTCAGAAGGACGTGTGTAGACAGGAGGAGCAAGCAGATTATCCTGGAAAGAGTCAGACAGAGCAGACTGCTCGTCGGAAATGACTCCAGGAATAATACGCACAACAGCATCAGCTATGACTGCAGCAGCAAGTTCGCCACCGGTGAGTACATAATCGCCTATACTTATTTCCTTTGTTATGAAATGCTCGCGGATACGATAGTCAATACCTTTGAAATGTCCGCACAGTATCATCAGATTCTCCTGCAATGAAAGTGAGTTGGCCATTGGCTGGTCGAACTTCTCGCCGTCAGGACTTGTAAAGATTATTTCATCATAATGCCTCTGTTCCTTCAGTGCCGAAATACATCGGTCTATAGGTTCAATCTTCATCACCATACCTGCACAACCGCCAAAAGGATAATCATCCACACGGCGATATTTATCCGTGGTATAATCCCGTAGATTGTGGATATGTATCTCGGCTATACCTTTCTTCTGCGCACGGCTCATTATGGAGCAGTTGAAGAAACCTTCTATCATCTCAGGCAATACGGTTATAATGTCTATTCTCATATTTTATAGTTGTGTAGTTGTTAGTAGTTGCAAAAATACACATAATACTCCGTACTTATGGCGGCAAGATAAGTTTTTTTGCTAAATTTGCATTACTAACATCGTAAATATTATGACAAATCCTGAAATAGAAAGAATATACCAGTTGCGTGAAGAACTTCACACACACAACTATAACTATTATGTGATGAACTCGCCTGTGATAAGCGACATGGAATTTGACCGCATGATGCGCGAACTGCAGGAACTTGAGGCAAAGTATCCCGAAACATACGACGAAAACTCCCCTACGATGAGAGTGGGCAGCGATATCAGTAAAGATTTCGTACAAGTGGAGCATAAATACCCTATGCTGTCGCTTGGAAATACCTATTCGGAAGAAGAGGTTTCCGACTTCTATGAGAGGGTAAGAAAATCGCTGAATGAGGAGTTCGAAATATGTTGCGAAATGAAATTTGACGGTACATCAATCTCGCTTACATACGAAAACGGCAAACTGATAAGAGCCGTGACGAGAGGTGACGGAGTGAAAGGTGACGATGTGACTGACAACGTAAAAACCATCCGTACGGTCCCGCTTGTACTGAAAGGCGACAATTATCCGCAGAGTTTCGAGATAAGAGGTGAGATTCTCATGCCATGGGATGTCTTCGAAAAGCTGAACAAGGAACGCGAGGCTAAGGAAGAACCACTGTTCGCAAACCCAAGAAATGCTGCATCAGGAACTCTTAAACAGCAGAATTCATCGGTTGTGGCATCCAGAAAGCTTGATGCCTATCTGTATTATCTGCTTGGTGACAATCTTCCTCACGACGGACACTATGAGAATCTGCAGGAAGCACGCAAATGGGGATTCAAAATCTCCGACACTACAAAGAAGGTGAAGACACTGCAGGAAGTCTTCGATTTCATAAAGTACTGGGATACCGAAAGAAAGAATCTGCCGGTAGCCACAGACGGTATAGTCCTGAAAGTAAACTCACTCCGACAGCAGAAGAATCTTGGATATACGGCCAAATCGCCACGATGGGCCATTGCATATAAGTTTCAGGCAGAAAAAGCCCTGACCAAGCTCCAGAAGGTTACATATCAGGTGGGCAGAACGGGAGCCATTACTCCGGTAGCCAACCTTGACCCTGTTCAGTTGTCAGGTACTGTAGTGAAACGTGCATCACTACACAATGCCGATATCATAGCCAGTCTGGACCTCCACGAAGGAGATATGGTATATGTGGAAAAAGGCGGAGAAATTATCCCGAAAATCACCGGTGTGGACACAGAATCGCGTATTCCGGGAAGCAAACCGGTGGAATTCATCACTCACTGTCCGGAGTGTGGAGAACCGCTAACAAGATTCGAAGACGAAGCAGCACATTACTGTACAAACGAAGACTCATGTCCTCCTCAGATAAAGGGAAAGATAGAGCACTTCATAAGCCGAAAAGCTATGAACATAGAGGGACTGGGATCTGAAACAGTCGATTTGTTCTACCAGGAAGGAATGATAAACAATGCAGCCGACCTGTATGAACTGAAAGAACAGGAAATAGCAAAACTTGAAAGGTTCGGAGAGAAATCGGCACAGAACATAATGGCAGGCCTGGAGGCATCAAAACAGGTAGGATTCGAACGTGTGATATTTGCTCTGGGTATAAGATTCGTAGGAGAAACGGTAGCCAAGAAGCTCGCAAAATCGGTAAAAAATATAGACACTCTGATATCTGCATCGAAGGAAGAACTCATTGCCATTGACGAGATAGGGGAGAAAATAGCCGAGAGTATCATTCATTTCTTCAGCAGTGAGAAAAACAGGATTTTAGTGGAAAGACTGAAAGCTGCCGGACTGAAGATGGAGGTGGATGCAGAAGAAGTTTCCATGGCCTCAAACATCCTTCAAGGACAGTCGGTAGTGATAAGTGGAGTATTTGCGGTTCATTCACGCGACGAATACAAGGACATAATAGAAAAGCATGGCGGAAAGAACGTAGGAAGCATATCGAAGAAAACAAGCTTTATACTTGCCGGAGAAAATATGGGACCGAGCAAGCTGGAAAAAGCAAAATCCTTAGGCATAAAGATAATGAGCGAAGAGGAGTTTCTTAATATGATTTCCAGCCATAAAGAAAATACACAAACTCCAGCGCAGGAAGAAGTTGAAGATTCGGTAGAGAAGAAGGAAGTTGAAGCTTCAGAGCAGATAGAAAAACCGAAAGCCGATGAAAATGAGAATAAGAAGAAAACTGCCACAAACATACAGTTGGAATTATTTTGATTCAAAAATTCATCAATTTATCCAAAAAAAGTGATAGAAAAATATTTTTAAAAGAAAATATTAGTACTTTTGTAACTATTAAATGCGTATATAATTAAATTATGATACAAAGAAGATTGAAAGGAATGGGAGTGGCGCTTATCACACCATTCAAGGAAGACGGAAGTGTAGACTATGATTCACTGCTCAGATTAGTTGAATATCAGGTACAAAACGGAATAGATTTTCTCTGTGTTTTAGGAACAACAGCAGAAACTCCGACACTGACAGCAGAGGAAAAGAAAAAGATAAAATCACTTGTAATAGAGAGAGTTAACGGAAGAGTTCCTATTCTTCTCGGAGTGGGAAGTAACTGTACCCAGACAGTAATCGACACCATAAAGAATGACGATATGACAGGTGTGGATGCACTGCTGATAGCTGTACCATATTACAACAAACCTTCGCAGGAAGGTATATACCAGCACTATAAGGCTATAGCACAATCTACAAATCTTCCTATCGTTCTGTACAATGTTCCAGGACGTACGGGAGTGAACATGACTGCTGCTACAACACTCCGATTAGCTCACGATTTCGACAATATAGTAGCTATCAAGGAAGCATCAGGAGATATTTCTCAGATGGATGAGATTATCAAGAAGAAACCGGCAAACTTCGATGTCATTTCAGGTGACGACGGAATAACATTCCCATTGATTACTCTCGGAGCTGTAGGTGTGATTTCTGTTATCGGAAATGCATTCCCAAAAGAATTCAGCCGCATGACAAGACTTGCTTTAGCCGGCGACTACAACAGTGCTCTCACAATACATCATCAGTTTACCGAACTCTTCAAGCTTCTGTTCGTAGACGGAAATCCTGCAGGAGTTAAAGCAATGCTCAGCATGATGGGAATGATTGAGAACCGTCTCCGCCTGCCTCTTGTTCCAACAAGAATTACTACATACGAAGAAATGCGTAAGGTTCTCGAAGGTTTAAAGGTTAAATGCTAATATAGCATACAGATAGAAAAACTAATACAGAAATAAAATCCGACCTGTAGATTTAAAATTTACAAGCCGGATTTTATTTTTTTCTGAAAAACGAATTCTCAGAGTGTTTTATTAAAGAAAAACAAGAGAATTATGAGTAAAAGTGAGAAAAAGGGAAGGAAGATGTAAAATATAGATATAAAGCATAATTCTAATTAAACATAATACCGATTATATAACTTTTATCCGTTTAGATTCTACAATGAAATTTGCCATCAACCCACAAGAATTATTCTCCACAAAAACGACGAAGAATTACAAACAAAACGTCGAAGCGTTTTAGTCTAAACGCTTCGACGTTTTACTTATAGCTGTTTACAGAATTATAAGCTATATTATTCTGTTTACCGTAATCTCCGGAAAATCATGAAGCAGCATCAGCAATATTCCTTCTTCATTCATATTCTTGGCTTTTACAACCATCGATACATAATAAACCGGATTACCTCGGCCGTCAGTCTTTTCTTCCATCTCGTATGAACTTATGATGAAATTCCTTGAACTGAACAATGCGGATATATCTTTCAGAGAATCCTGATTCCGGGTTGAAAACTCTACAATCATACTCCTCAGGCTTATGCCTTTGAAGAAATAATTTAGAACCTCAACACCTATAAGGAATAAAACCGTCGCCGTAATGCCCAGAACGTACATTCCTGCGCCTATGGCAAGTCCGATACCTGATGTGGCCCATATGCCTGCTGCAGTAGTCAGACCTCTGACTATCTGCTTCTGAAGCAATATTATAGTACCTGCACCTATAAATCCTATTCCGCTGACTACCTGAGCAGCCAGGCGGCTCGGATCAAGTCTAACCAACTCAGTTTCAAGCACTTCTGAAAAGCCATATTGAGACACTATCATCAGCAAGGCACTTCCTAAAGCTACAAGAAAATGAGTCCTGTAGCCTGCTTCCTTGGAGCGGTATTCCCTCTCCAGACCTATTATAACTCCCATAAGACTGGCTACTACCAACCTTATTATGAATTCTGTGTACATTTCCATAATACCAAATGCTTATACACAAATATAAGCATTGTACATGAAAAAAGCAAGCTATCAGCAGGCTATGATGCTATTTTATTCTGTTCATCCTTGATATCAGTTCATCGCCCAACTCGCCTTTTACCTTTATGTGCTCCAATACCGCTTCTACGAAAGGATTACTTTCAAAGTACCCTCTCACCTGCTCAAAATCAAGTCTTTGCTCCTCTCTTGTTCCATCGGCTCCGAATCCTGTCATGGCAGAAAGAGAGAATTCCTTCTTCGCATCTTCGTAAACCATCTTGTCAAGACCGATTACCGCATCTTTCCATTTTGCTACGATACCGATAATGTCTTCCTTAGTGATTTTATCTGCCTCAAGACCAAAGAATTCAAGCATCTTGCCGTATGCCCAGGTCCATTCATAGGTATAGTAATTATTGTGCATCTCTGTAAGGCGGGCATCTATCTTTTCTACCGAATCAAGCACTCCACATTCGATATCGGCCATCAGGCGGTCTATCTCGCTGCGAGGTGCAATAAGTCCCGAGACGTCAACCCATTCGCCTGTACCTATGGCAGTATCAGGCTTGAGTCTTTCGCGGATTTCTTCGTTACTCTTGAATTCCGTTATCTCTAGACGCTTGATAACTGAGTTTCCGAGGAACTTGGTAATACCTGTCTCATAGAACTTTATACCTTTATTGAGAGATGAATTCTTGATTTTCGCACTCTGATATGAGTATGTCTCAGATGTCTCGCCCGATACCCTCGCAAGGTCTTTCAGAATCTCACGTCCCTTGAACATCTTCTGTATGGTATATGGACTGAGGAGGTTGTAATTCACCTTATCCATACGGCAAGGGTCTTTTCTGTTGTCACGCTTAGGCCACTTCTGAGCATCGCGGATAGTTCCCACACTGCGGAGATTTACACCGGGCATGAGGTATGTGGTATTCTTCTCTTCTATAATATATGAGAAAGGCAGATTTGTGGTGTCAGGATGAGCCACGTGGCGTCCCATAACGAGTGAGAAGGCTCCGATACGTGCCGGCCAAAGGATATAAGAGTCGGAAGCAGTCTTGGCACCTCTCTCCATGATACCCTGGTGTATAGGTCCCAGTTTATACATATGGTTGCTCTGGTTTGAACCCGAACCGGCATTCATGAACGAGAACATTCCGGCTATAAGCAATGTCGATTTATGGTGGGTAACGGTGAAAGGACCAGCAAAGATGGCACAAGCCTCGCCGTTTTCTTCCTGACAGTTACAGAAGAACAGGGAGTCTGACGCAGAATAATTATGTCCCATATGACATGCCTGACCTACGAAACATCTTGTCAGCATAGTACCGTCTTCGATATGCGAGCCGCTGGAGATGATGAAATCGTCGCAGATTACACCGTAACCGATATGGATAGGCGCACTCTCGTTACTGTTAAGGCTACCGTTCTTCAGTCGTCCGGCACTCTCTATCTTACAGAAACTGCCTATTCGCACGTTCTTGATATATCCGGTATCTACAATCATCGCATCGTTACCCACATAGCCATATTCCGAAGCTATCTCGTCGGCATATTTCATAACCAATGATTTCATCTTTGCGGCAAGGTCAGGACGATGTCTGTACATGGCAGCGATATAAGCCTCGTGAGCAGACAGTTTGTCATGAATTATTACCTCTCTCCCACCGGTTTCGCTCAGCACGGATACTTCGGTACCATTTCCGAAAGTGGAACGCTTGTCCACAATCATGCAATCCACATTCTCTATGAAAACTCTGTCCGAAATAACGTAATTCGCGATATAGTTCTTTACATTCTCTATGCAGCATCCGTTGCCTACAGTTACATTGTGCAGAGTGGCATTCCTTATTCCAGATGACTTCTTTACTCCACCGGCAAGGGTAAACTCACCGTTCAACTCCCCTATCCTTATCTTGCCGGACATCCTTACATGCCAGACTTTTGAAGCGTCAAAGCCTTCGGCTACAGTTACATCCGACCAGTTTTCGGCACAACATCCCTGTGCAATGAGTATATCAATCTCAGATACCGTGAGATTTCTAAATGTATGTTCCATAAAATTCATTTCACTTGTTATTTTATCATTCTAACGACAAAGATAGTAACATTTTGATATATATCTTGCTTTTATCATAAAAAGCATCTATCTTAGAAGAGATAAAATCCGTTGCCATATGAAAACTACAAGCAAATTACTCTTTGTCCTCACAATGCTACTGACGGGTTGCAACAATGTAGGGAAAAGACAAACAGAATCCTCCCATGCAGATACTGTCACACTGCAAGCGGATACCGTTATGCCGCAGAAAGAAACTGTAGCGGACACTGTCCTTGCCGATACCGCCAGACATGACAGTGCGGAAGTTTCCATACCCGTCATCGTGCCTTACTGCAATGACATCCCCACAGGCAAGGAAATCAGCCATGCCCTTTTGAGTATGCGTACGGAATACGACTACTACCCTCTCCCGACAAATGAAATAACAGTGTTCGTAACCAACAAATCAGGCGGGGAATACACTTGCGGAGACGAGTACAGCATAGCCTATTATAACGAGAAAGACAAAACCTGGGAACCGCTGCCTGTAAATCCTATAAGTGAGGATATGCTCTGGATAATATCGCCGTACCATAATGTCAGAATGCAGACCATACACATCTATACCGACATCACTCCCAACCGTCCGGGAAAATATCGTATATACAAGCCGTTCAACAACGATACGGAAGTAGCATTCGCAGAGTTTGAAATGGTTGACAACAAGGGTGTCCGCAAGCTGATGGACAGTATGTGGAAGAAAGTCACGAGCCTTCCACGCACAGATACCATACGTGAAAACATCTCAACCGCATGTCAGCTCCACGACGGCGATACGATATCGGTTGGTCTGATAAATAACAACATGCCATATCAGGAAATGTTCAGAAAAAGAATACTGAACTACTCCGCCCTTGATTTCGGAAAGATAACCCCAACCCAACCTCTCCCTTTCACTACGACATCGGATACTATGGACATCAGCATGAGAACGGAAAAGCCCGTTTACCCTGTTGGAACAGAAGAAATTTCGGTAAAAATATCCAACAATAACGATCGGATGTTGTTTTTCGGCCTTGATTATGGAATTGCCCGAAAGGAAGGGGACGAATGGCTTGTTCTGAACACTTCCACCGTGTGGAATTCCGTTGGTATCCTTATACAGAAAGGTCGTGACTACAATTTCAAGGCCCATATGTACAACTTGGTTAATGACAACAAGCCTGGGACATATAAGGTCTATAAGAGAATAGGTTTTGACGGCACCAGGAAGGAATGGTATATGTCGGCAGAATTCAAGTTAGAATAATCAAATAATATTTTTATATGAAAAACTATAATTTATTTATTCTGTTCATAATAACTTTGATTACCTTTTTATCCATTGGATGTAAAGATAACAAACACCAGGAAGCAACCGAGTATCAGGGCACAACGGGCGACGCTACAGTTCTGTCAAGCGACAGCATAGGACAGGAAGTAAGAATGGAAACAATTCAAGGGAATTATTATTCATCGACTAAAGAAGTCTATGCCATAGTCTTTAACCCTCAAAAGCGGCAACTAAGTTACGGACGCGACTGGGAGCTGGAGCATATGAAAGACAGCGTATGGATTAAAGTCAGGAATAAAAAACCGGTATTGAGATTTGACGATGAGTATCTACCAATCAATATTCCTGAATATATGGTATTCAGCTTTCCAATACATATTTATGAGATTACGTCAGGTAGATATAGAATAAAAAAGACATTCTATGATAATTATGGTAACGGTAATTATAAGGAAATAGAACTATACTCTGAATTTTATGTGAAATAATACAACAGAAAAGTGCGTTAAAATCTGTCAATAGGACTTATTCCAAAACAACAAAAACTCGGCTTGGAATATACCTAATTACAAAAAATTATACTTATAATAAATAATAGAATATTTATGTGGTCAATTATTGATGGAAAAGAAAAAGTTGAAAAACTGTATAACGGAATTTTACCAGATTTAAAATCTATATATATCCATGAACTTACAATAATAACAGGTGAAGACATTGAGGTAAATATAAGATTTGACATAAAGGACATGCCTAAAGATATGCCTTCTAAGTGGATAGAAAGAAAGATAAATACAGTTCAGTTTGTATTCGGTTTCCTAAGTGTAAAGTTCATTGACTTTAATATAGATGAGGACTTAAAAAAAGAATGTGTTTTAAAATGTGAGAAAATAGCAATTGACAAAAATAGAATTACGATAACAAGCAGTGAAGGAAAAGTTGAATTATCTTTCTTGTCAAAATGGAATAATATAAAAAGTATGTCCGGATACAAACAAGATTAGGAGTTGTGTTACACATGTATCTACTGTGGTTGTGTTGATTTTTTTACAAGAATAAATACCATATCTTTTGCTTTATTAAACCATACCAACAAACAAGTATATATGTGGTATTAAAAAGAGTCCTATAATTTATACAAGGATAAATAGAATAAATATAAAGGTAATGCAAGTAATATAACTGCTGAAAGTGCTATCATACGGTAATGTCGTTATTTCTCCATAAAGAAAGATAAAAGATTCAACTAAGTGCATGATCATGAATTATTTTAAGTCATTAAGATAATCTGTCTTTTATGGAAGATTATAGAGAATATTTTGTAGATTTGCAAAAAGGCGGGGGTTGTTGTATGCGAAGGAATGAACTATCCAAGTTCCTTTCAATGGCAAATCCTGCGCATAGGTTGTCGGCTTTATATCCATCCTGGTATGGACTGATTCTTAGCTTCTCAACGATAGAAAGTGGATTTGTAGTATTCATAATTCTACTAAACTTGGATAAATAATATAAAACCAATTAATATAGAAGAAAATAAATAATGAGAATAATGGAACCAGTACCTCTATGGGGTATAATATTTATTAATTGCATAACACTCTTGATCAGTATATGGATACTTATCCGTCTGTACAAAAACAGGAGTGACAGGAGTGTTTCATTTTACATATATGGAATAGCTTCGTTAATAGGACTGTTCTTAGGTGTGATAAGCTTCTTTTATCACATATGCCATGCACTTTGTGCTATAATAATTGGTATATATTTATTTATTGATACATTCAAATACAAGAAAACTATATCAAAATTGTCGTATGCATCATATCCATCAGTTATTAAAGGATATGGTGGTGGTATTGTTTTAATGTTCTATGGTACAATGATAATTTTATTGTATTACAACATAATATGACATTTATAATAAGGTAAGCTATACGATATTTGAACAAGTGATATTTAACCAATAAATTTTAGTTTTATGAATGCAGCGAATTTTGTGAAAACTTTTACTGAAATCACACCAACCAAGAAAGATTATCAAGAAAAAGTTCCTGAATTAGATAATTTTATTGATATACTCATCAATAATCATAAAATTGGGAAGAAGAATGTTCATACGGATATCCCAGAAAAAGATGCAATTATAGATTTGATTTATAATTATGACGTGTCAAGCCTTGAGATTCAAATCTTTAAATTTAACAAGGAAGACGATGTGAGAGAAAATGATAAATTCATTTTTGTCGGTTGGGCAGAGGCTTTTCCCTTTGCCATATCAAAACAAACAGGTGAAATTGTAGAAACCGATTGGGGAACTCCCGATTATATAGTAAACTATTTGGCAAAAGACCAGGAAGCTTTTTTGGAAGCCTTGATTGAACTTGAAAGGTTAGATCAAAAGAGACTTTTCGACTCAATTACAGACGAGGAAGAAAATGAGTTCGCAAAGAAAATACAATCGATAATAGGTGGTGAAAAGTATCAGCTGTATCAATAAAAGGGATGCAGCTGGTACTTCTGTTAGTTCTTTCGTACCACAATTAATAAAAGTTGATAAAAAAGTTCCTGAAGGAAAACTGTATTCTGATTATATCTTGAAAAAATGGGAGATGAAGCCGCCAATCTACCATACTCCACAAAGAACAAAAAGAAGTAATTTTGCAATAGATTTCAAAACAGAATGAGCAACAAACAAAACAATAATACTATGAAAAAGAATATTATATCTTTATTGGGATTCGTCATTTGTTCTCTTTTAATCATAATCTCCGGATTCCTATGTTTTACGACAGAAGGTATTGATGCGGAAAAGATGAGAACAATCTATGTAGGATTTATTTTACTTATGCTCCATGGTTGTTACCGCATTTATAAATTCAAGACTTCAACCCATCAGGACACCGAAACGGATGAAGTGCAAAAAAAATTACAACAGGCATATTCTATTGCTGAATTTTTCCGTACAGTCTTTCATCCTAAAGAAATGTATTTCCGTACTTCACTTTCCCTTTTCATTATTTTGGTGTTTGGATTGTTTGGTACTTCTACTCTGTTTTGGGCATTCACATTTCTATTTTTAGCAATAAAATCTGTATTGATAATTCAATATTATCGTTATTGGAAAGCATGGGAGAAACTGGTAGTTGCAGAAATGAATGCAAAGACGGACGATATTGATGAAATAGACGAAAAAGCTGTTTGTGAATTTATCGAAGTATTAAAGCCTTTCAAGCGCAAGGCTATTGAAATTTGTTTTGCTTCTTCGGAAGATGACGCAGAAACAGGTTGTTCCAAATATGGAGGCCAACCAGATATGCCGGAAGATTTTCAATGGCCTTTGGATAACAATAATCGCCCACTCTCTCTGTTGCTTCAGATAAACTGTTCAGACTTAACATCTCTTACCTCTGAAGACTATATGCCGAAATCCGGGCATTTATATTTTTTCTATGAACTTGGCGAACAAAATTGGGAAGGAGCAGAGAATAGTATTCGTGTTATATATATAGATACACAACATAAAGAACTGCATCGGATAGATTATCCAAAAACATTGGCGAATGAATTTAGATTAAAAGAACGAGTCATATCTTTTAAAACTAAAGACAGTTACCCTTCTTTCCAAGATTTTAGTAATCAGAATAGTGAATATAAGCACATCATAGATAAAGTTGTAAGTTTCAATGAAGCTCGTAACAGATTGGAATCAGAGCCGTCCATCAATGCAATCGGAACAATGTTCGGATATGCAGACTTAATACAGGATGCTATAGTAAACGATTTGAATGCAAATATTCTGCTTTTACAACTTTCTTCTATTGAAGATGATTCGTATGAGCTTTTGTTTGGTGACTATGGGAATATTTATTTCTACATTTCCCATCAAGATCTGAAAAACAAAGATTTTAGAAATCTTAAGTTTGAATTACAGTGCTATTAAAAGATAAAGTAATAGAGCCATACTCTGAATTTTATGTGAAATAATACAACAGAAAAGTGTTACGGCATTGAAGAAGCACTCCTGCCCTCTGCCGTAACACACGCCTATTATACATCCCCGATTATTCGCCGGAGATAAGTTTAGCCCCTTCAAAATCTATGGAAGTAACCAAAATCTTGTTGTCCTTAATCTTTAAAGATGTCTGATATACCTCCTTGCCTTTTTTTGTGAATTCACAATACACTGTATCATTGTCGATTCCTGTCAGGCGGATATGTGTTATTTTTGTGAATTTCTTGATTCGCTTGCCAAGTTCCAGTTTCCAGAATTCCTGGTCTTCAACACCGTCTGTGCAGAAATACTTGTACGCATAATCATTGTATGCCATTGAAGTGGACGATTTATTGACCAGATAGTTAAGACTTTGCAAGATGGAATCAAGATTTTTTATGTTGCTCATTATGGATTCGTTGTAGTCTATCGTGATATTCTGCTGATATAACTTGGTAAAATAATCCTTTGAGAGGTTCAAGAGTTTGGTCTTGTAATTCTCCAGTTCATCAGCAGCCGTTTTCTTGACATAGAAGACACCGTTTTTCGCCTCAAGAATCATAAATTCCTTATCTGTAGTGGTTTGCAGGGTATCCATCCGTACAGATGAAAGATTATCGTACAGTTGCGTTATGTCTTTTATTGTCGGATTAGCAGAATCAAATCTTTTCATTATACCGAACTTTCTGTCAAACTCATAATCATAGGCTATCTTGAGGAAGTCCATCAGTCCGACAGCTGTTTCTCTCTTTATCTCGTCTATCTTTCCGGGCAGGACTGCAGCTTGTTCTTTGGTCAGATAAAATCTGTCGATAGATGTTCCCTTAAATTCTCCGGCTGTGGTAAGATAATAGTAATATGCTCCTGTTTTTACATATTTCATGCCCCTCTCGTCTGTGGCAATAGTTCTCTCAAAATGGTCATTGCACTGTACGAGCTTATCAAAATTATCTACATTATAATCATTCTCAATAATAGCTTTCCTGATAGAGCTTATCAATACGTTGAAGCCTTCGTCAGTAAGATACTCCATTTTTTTCAGATATTTGAATTTCTTGAAGTTCGGAGTAGAGAAATCACATCCGCGCAAATCTCTGAAACTGATGACATTGTCACGCAAGATGATTCTGTTTGTATGGATTCCCAAGTTGATACTGTCTTCGAAAACCATTATCCCCTGTTCGCGCAGTTTCTCTTCCGTGATAGTTCCATTGGCAAGTTGTCTGGCTTTCTCCACGAGAGCAGGTGGAGTGCTGCTGTCCTTGCCGGAACTGCTCAGACGCACACCTTTAAGGAAGGTATAAGTAAATCTTTCGTCTATGTAATTGAAGTCCCATCTGCCTGTCAGTTCTCCGCTCTGTGTCAGAGTTCCTTTTATGGCTTCACGATCAACCAGTGCTGTGGAATAGTCCACCATGTACGGACCTACTAACTTTCCGTTGTTGTAGTTCACATTCATTTTAGCTTCAACGGTGGTTACATAGTTTGCCACAAAATTTCCGTTCGGAATACCATCCTTGAAGTTTCCGTTAAGGGTGAAGCTCTCCACCTGAGAACGTGAGCCATGAGTATAGGTAGTCCTTGAGTTGAGCGTCAGGGCACCATTCATATTTCCGTTCTTATAATTGGCGGTAAGATTATAGTTGCCGTTTATTGTCATTTTCTGGAGCTGTACATACCTCTCGAAATTATTAAGGCTTGCCTTGATTGAAAGCGGACCGTCTTTAATATTTTCGCCATCCTTACCCACGATATACGAGTATGTGATTTTTCCTTCCATCGGTATATCCAATGGCGGACGGTAAAATTCTGTAACCTGTTGTCTTTGTGCTGAGATTTCTGCAGAACATAATGACAGAAATCCTAAGAAATATAATACTGAACTTCTCATATCTTATTGTATATTAATGTTTTATTCACTGTATTCTTTTAATAGTTCCATTGCTTTTCTGCTGGTTTCCATCATCTCGTCCGAATTTTTCATCACATCATCCATGAGGTCCATTGTTTTCCCCAGTGTGTTCAAACCTTTCTCTATGTCATCAAAGTCGGCAGAGCTGTCTTTTTCGTCTTCCTTGAAACTTATGTAAATATTTTCTATCGAAAAGCTCTTGGATTTTTCCATTACGGCCTTTGCATAATCATAATCAAAATCGTTGATAAACACGAAGTCCTGCTCGGTTCCAGGTTCAGATTTAAGAAAGCTAACCATCTTTTCCTCCTCTCCGTCCGCCAAAACCATTTGCGAATAACTGTCAACGATGCTCATACCATCTTCGTCCTTAAGTCGCAGACTCGGACTGTGGATATAGTTGATTTCCTTATCCGGTGTTTTTTCAAGTCTAAGCCTGATTTTCATTCTCACACGGTCGCTGCATTTCAGCTTATATTCCCCCTGAACTACAGAGAAGTATTCAGAATTGTCCCCATAAACTTCTGATTGAGAAACTTTCAGTGTCACACTCTCCGGAACTGATGAACCACCACATGCCACTGTAATTATGGCCAGGACCAACGAAAGAAATAAAATGTTTATTTTTGTCATAGTAGTCTTTTTTTAGAATTATCAAATAATCTGTTCTGTATAATAAGCTTTATTGTTTATCAGAAACTTGAGTTTCCATAGCCCTCAAAAGCCACGTAGATGCAGTAAAGAGTGACTGCAAGCTTAAGGCATGTGCCTATCAGATAGGCGGCAAATGCTGCCAGTGCAGGTCGGAAAGAAGCTGCCAGGCTTTTACGTGAAACGGATTCTCCGATGTAAGCAAAAACAAAAGGGAAAACCACTAAGGCCAGAACCATAATCAGTATGACGGTAGTATTGTCATCGGCAGAACTGATTGTAGGCCAAACGCCCAGCACTCCAAGCATAGACCCGATGACACATCCCCACTTGCCCGGCTTTCCGTATTCCGAAATCAGACCTGCCACCTTGGGCACAAACATATCTGCCACCTTACACAATACTACCGCCAGACCGCATATTACGAGGCTCATAGTGTCGAACACCTGTATGTCAGTACAGAAGTTCAGAAGCAGGATACCTGCATAAGCCAGGATTGGTCCCGGCACACGATTGATAAAACATCCCACGAGTCCTATTGCCATCAACAGGAAGCTCAAAATAATCCATACAATTTCCATGTTTGTAAAAAATTAAGATTAAAAAATTATTACTAAAAATTACTGTGATGCAAACATAGAAATTATGTCCAAAAGGCCGTTGGTCCATTTTAGTCCTTTTAGACTTAAGCCATACAGAAGAGACGTTATTCTTCCATTACCGGCATCGGAAGACTTATATCCTTGAATAAATCCGATGAATACAGACTTACGACATTGGTTACAGTAGATTTGCTCACCTCATCCATTCCGTCAGTAAGCGAATCGCACATTACCACAACCTTGTTTCCGATTTCAGACATTATTTTCGACATGGTTTTATATTCTTCATAGCCTATTTTCTCCCTTCCTCCAATAAATTCTATCAATGGCTCATAGATTTTATCAACCTCCTTTTTCCCATTCTCTATGGCTTCATTCAAATAGTCGTTCTTATCGGAGCTATCCTTCTGGCCTACAGAGTATAATGATATAAACACTACTGAAACTACGAAGAGAACGAATACAGGAACGGCCGATACGAACTTTTCCCATGCGTTGATGTACGAAGATATGCTCTCTAAATTGGCGAACCTTAAAGTCCTGGTCCTCATACATTTATTTGCCAAATGATTGTAGAAAAGGCTTATATCGGCTTTTTTGATAACTTTTCCAAGACTGTAGATATCGTTACGGCAGTCAGGTACGGACTCTGTCAGCTGTTCAGGAGAGATATATTTGTCAGTACCGGCCGGATGCTTCAATATACAATAAGAATCTGTGTCCGACAGTCCGAAATCAAGTATTTTAGCGTTACCTCCGTTGGCTGTCACCATTATGTTGGCAGGTTTCAAATCGCGGTGCACTATCTGCTTGCCATGTACATACGAGAGGGCGGAAATCACCCCTTTTATAACTCTCACCCTGTCCGAAGAGGAATGTTTCCCACTAAGATATTCATCGAAAGACACTCCGTCGATGTACTCCATTATGATACACTCCCCTACGCCAGGAACATTCTCCCAGCCGATTGTTCTCACGATATTGGGATGCGAAAGCGAGATGCTGATGTCGAATTCCTTTTTCAGAAGTTCTCTGTACAACATGGTTGAACGGTGTTCTTCCTTCAAAGTTTTAAGGACATACCACTGTCCGTATCTTTTTGCCTTGTATAGAACACAATATGCTCCTGAGTACATTTCTGTCACTTCCGTGAAAGAGCTGTTTACTGATAAATCTTCAGGAGTAACAAATCCTGATGTAGATGTATTCATAGTGTTATTTTTTAATTAGTTCAAAACGTATTCCGTCTATTTTTCCGGCCACATACGATGTAGGAGGCATTCCGTCCTGTATCAGATGGTCGATGAACAGAGGTTCGCCTTCTATCAGGAAACTGCATCTGAAAGTGGCATCAATCTTGATTTTTGAATTATCGGCCTTGAGAACCTTGAAATCATTTCCTCCGCAGAATTCGAAAACACACTGTCTGTCGGGCAACCATGTCACAAGCACCTTATCCCCTTTTTCAAGCTGCTCCACATTCAGACTTCGTGAAATGATAATATCGGACTGTATTGTTTCACTCCCTCCGACTGACTTACAGAACTCGCTCCAGTCCCTGTATCCCACGAATCGTGAAAGCACATCGAGAGTGGCAAGTCTGGGCGATGTATTCTCCTTCAGATATCCCCACAAGCGTTTTAAAGTGGTGGCACTAATCATAATATGCAGCCTTGAAAATATATGTTCCGACAGAGAGTCGTAATCCTTGGGGGTGAGAAGTTTCTTACCCAATACCCTTTCTACACTGATTTTCAGCTGTTCCAAACATTCTTTTTCAT
>Reeses_p1__coassemble_165_pt1 | contig 53642 bp, 53 predicted proteins | sample Reeses_p1__metabat2_high_PE_011 | metagenome-assembled genome bin Reeses_p1 | reverse complement strand
ATACGAACGGCTGGAAAAACCTACATTGGAAAAAACTTATGGCTCGTTATTGGATTCTATTCAGTCAGTATTAGGGGTTGCATATTCAAATACCGATAATGAAAAGAGGCTTGCAAAGATTGACGACCGTTTGGAACAATTGGTGGACTCTTTGGAAAATTATGGATTGGAGGTTATAAAATATGCGGAAGATAATAGTATGTGGTTTGAGTGTCTGACCTCTACTAAGGTTTCAGAACCAGCAATGATATGTCCGGCTATTGTAAAAAATGGGGAAGTAATAAGAAAAGGAAAAGTTTTTGTTAAAGAATAAAAGAATATGTTGGAAGTTAAGGATTGGGCAATTGTGCCAGACAAGAATAAACATGAATATGTGATAGGTATAGACTTTGGTCATGGTGAGACATCTGCAGCTTATTGTTCCATAGGTTGGGATATACCAAGTGGTCAGCTTAAAGATGCTGAAGATATAGAATTTGGAAGCAATAAAAAAGTTGTTCCTTCAGCCATTTGTATAACAGCAGAAGACAAGGCTTATATAGGAACAGAGGCCTTTATCCCAGATATATTAAGAGAGGCAGAAGTTGAGGTCTGTTTTAAGCAAAGACCTGTAGATGTTAATGGAGAGAAAGAAAAATTGATGATTAGATATATGAGTGAAGTTTATAAGCGGATTAGAGAGAAAAATCCTGCTTTATTTACTGATGATAATCATTTGGTCTATATTGCAACCCCTTCTGGATGGGATGATAATACTAAAGATTTATATGGTAGGATGGCTAATATGGCAGGATTACCTATTGCAGGAATAACTACAGAGTCTCGTGCTGCTTTTGTTAAAGGACAAAATAAAGTAGATTCAGGTTTACCGCAATATATAGATAAAGGTGCAATTGTGTTTGATATGGGTTCAAGTACTTTGGATTTTACTTATCTCAGTGATGAAATAATTAGAATTAATAAAAAACCGATAGATTTTGGTTATGATTGTGGTGCATCTTTTATTGAAAAGTGGATTTATAATGATAGAAAAAAAGGAAATGAAGATGTAGCTCTTTTTGAAAAACGTTATCCTAAATTAATTGCAAAATTATTATTTGAGGCAAGATTGGTTAAAGAAGAGGTTTATTTTCACCCGGAAGCACGTATTAAGAAAATTGTTAACTTAGAAGAAACAGTTGATGATGATGATTTTGAATATCGAAAAATGAAGTTTATATTTCAACAGGGAGAATTGGATGATTCTTTAAAAGCAGTAGGTTATATAGATAAGATAAGGCAAGCAATGATTGATTTTAAATGCAACCATATTCATAATGCGCCTATTTATGTAACTTTCTTAACGGGTGGAGCTTCAAGGATGGATTTTATACGTTCGTTGGTAAAAGAATGTTGGAATTTACCTGATAATATGATTTATAGAGATCAAGACCCGTCTTTAACAATATCCCGTGGCGTTGCTGAGGTTGCAAGAGCTGATATTCGTTCTGGTAGTATGGGTAATCCTAAAGAATTATTGAATAAATTGGTATCAGATTGTGATGTGTATTCTGTATTCTCTGATTCTTTAGTAGATAAGGTTGCAGATGAAGTTACAAGTACAATTGCATCATGCGTTACTCAATTCAGGGATACAGATAATGATGTGTCAATTAATGATTTGGAAGTTTTCATTAATGATAATATTGAGAACGATATGAGCCATGTTAGTGAATGGGCGATGGAATGTTATCAGTCTGCTTTTGAACAAAAAACGGCAGAGATAAGAGAAAAACTCGATAAAATGGTAGGAAATTATACTCAAAAAAGTGTTCAAATGAAGCAGGGTAATGTTTCGATAAGTTCTATTAATAATATAGATATGAGTGTCGTCTCTGAACAGATGAGAGAACTTTCTTCTACTTTGACTGATTCAAATTTTATGGAAGGTATAGTAGCAGGAGTAGCAGGTGCTGCTATTGGAGGTGCTGTTGCTATGTTGCTTGGAGGACCGCTTACTTGGTTGATTGGTGGTGGAGTGCTGCTTGCTAATTGGTTGTTCGGTGATAATGATTCAGAGGAAGAAAAACGTCGTAAGGCTCGTATGAAAGATTTGGATAGTGACGCTCGTCAGAAAGTATATAATCATTTTGAAGAAAACTGGTCAGACATAGAGAAAAATATTTATGATTCTGTATATGAAGCTATAAAAGGTAATGCCAATCTTAAAGAATTAATAAACAGTCAGAGTAAAGAAATTATAACAAGTTATACTAAGGAATGCATTTCCCAAATGAGATTAATGGTTGAATAATATGGAAAAACTTACTTCAAAAATACCAGAAGTTGCAGCTAAGGTAATGGCTGCAACCTCTGTTTCACAATCTTTATCTTTCTGTATGGAAAGAAAGTACCTGAATGGTATTGGTGATACTAATCTGAATCCTTTATTCTCATTGCGTGAAGTTGAAACTACCACTAAAAACAGTGTTTCTTGGATTGAAATAGTTCAAGTAGGTAAACCTTTATCAGATAGTGCTGAAGATTGCTTTACTGCAATGCAGAAAATATTATATTCTTGTTTTATGCCGAAGGAAACACAGTTGCTATTTCTAATAATAGGTAATAAGAAACAGAATAAAATGTATTTAGGAGTACGGGCAATGGGGACTTCTGTAAAGAAGAATATAGTAAAATATTTAAATGAGTTTATAAAAGGTGTATGGCCTGGATTACAGACTAAGATTATTAAGGATGATTCTACGGATGGTAATTTAAAGAATTTAACTGAAAAGGTTAATAATGAAACTCTAGAATATGTATATGCATTGACAGGTATTCCTTCTATGGAAAGCCAATATAAATCCATTTATCCTGCTACGATTGATAAATTGATGTCAGGAATGAGTCAAAGAAATTATGCTTATCTTGTTGTTGCTGATCCTATAGAAACAAATGAGGTAGATAGCATGTTGTTTCAATGCAGGGAAATGAATGGTCAGGCAGAATCTTTAAAGTCTTTTAATGTAACTGATGGAGAGAGTCATGGGACTAGTAATTCTCACTCTGTTACTGATGGATATAGTTCTTCAACTAGTGAATCAGTTACAAAAAGGGACTATTCTAAATTAGGAAAACTGGCTGTACAAGGAACAGGATTAGCATTTGCTGCTTCATTTTTTCCTGCTGCAAAATCGGTAATGGAAGGAGCTGTGGATGTGGGAGGGGAGTTGATAGCTGGTGCTGCGAGTTTATTGGGAATAGGAGCTGTGAATTCCATAGTTGCTTCGTTGACACCAACAAAATCAACTTCTGCTACAAGTGGTACAAATCATTCTGAGAGTAATACTTATTCTACAAATGAAAGTAAATCTCAAAGTCTAAGCCGGAATATTGTAAATAAACATATTGAGTCTGTATCTGAACATTTGTTCTACCATTCCAAACGGTTTGAAACAGGTAAAGCTATAGGAATGTGGAAAGTTGGTACTTATCTATTGGCTGAAAAGGAATCTGATATAAAAGGTGGGTCAATGCAATTGCGTTCAATATTAAGCGGACAGGAATCTATATTTGAACCTATTAGAATAACTGATATTACCAATGTTATTGAGCCTTCAAAATCATTAGCACAGTTTGCTTCTCCTGTAATACGTATTGATAGTGTATTAAATGGTAAGCCTTTTAATCATCCATTGGGGGATGCTTATAAAGAACTTAAAACAGTTCTTACAACAAAAGAATTATCCTACCTTATTAATTTCCCATTACGCTCAGTTCCTGGTATCAGTGTTATTGATAGTACGCCTGATTTTAGTTTGAATATAGAAGTTGTTAATGAATCTTGTTTTGCATTAGGGCGTTTATTGTATGGAGGATCAAAAACAGATTTATGTTATTCAATTCCTATAGATTCTTTAGTTAAACATACGTTATTATCAGGAATAAATGGAAGTGGAAAGACTAATACTGTTCAGGCTATATTAAATGGAATTAATGGAAAACTTCCATTCCTTGTTATAGAGCCTGCTAAAACAGAATATGTGGACTGGGCAATTCAATATAACAATGAGCATCCTGATAAACCTATAGATATTTATATTCCTGGCTGCAAGAAATATAAAACAGGGTTTGTTCCAAAACAATTGAAATTGAATCCGTTTGAATTAGTCTGGCTGGATAAAGAACAAGAGCCTAATGTGCTTAGTCATATAGACAGGTTGAAATCTACCTTTGCTGCCGCTTTTCCAATGTATGACATTCTTCCTGTTCTAATGGAAGACTTGATTTATACTGTTTATCAGAATAAGTCAACAGATTGGCTTACCCAAGAACCTGTTTTTGGAAGTACATTGCCACCTACGTTGAATAGTATGAGCGTCAGTGTGGATAAAGTAATAGCGAACAGGCAGTATGAGGAAAGGATTGAACGAAATATGAAGGCTTGTTTCCATACTCGTATTGACAGCCTGAAACGTGGTTGGAAAGGAGAAATGCTTAATACTGTTCATTCAACACCTTGGAATGAACTTTTCCAAAAACCTTGTATCATTAACCTGTCGTATGTGGGTGATGATGTAGATAAATCGTTTTTCATGGCGTTAATTCTTCAGTTCTTGTATGAATATTGTACAGCATTGGCTGAAACGCAAAGAATTGACTTTAACGATAATAGCTGTCGTCATTTGACTATTATAGAGGAAGCGCATAGAGTCATGGCTAAATGTGATAATCAGGAGTTGCCACAATACAAATCGGCTATGATGTTTAGCAATATGTTATCCGAAATTCGTGCGTACGGAGAAGGTATGCTTTTGGTTGATCAGGTTCCGACAAGACTGATACCGGATGCTATTAAAAATACGAACTTGAAAATAACACATCGTTTGGTAGCTGAGGATGATTGTAAGGCTATCGGAGAAGCTATGGGATTGAATGACGACCAGCGTAAAGTGATTTCAAAATTGCTTACAGGACAATGCATCGTTTCAAGTTCTCTGAATACGGAAGCTTATTGGGTGAAAGTTGATAAGGTTAAATGACAAGTCTATGATGGAATATTATAATGGACTGGAATCCAATGAATTTTCAGAAAGTTTAGAAAGAAAGACTTCTGTAACAGAAGCTGAAAAAGCATATATCTCTGAAGTGTTGGGAACAAAAGATAGTACTGCTATTGTAGCGAGAATTGATGAACTATCGACTGATGTTCCTCCAAAAGCTATTGACTTTAATAAGGAAATAGCTTCTTTGCTGGAGAGCGCAGGTGAAGATATTTCGCCAATTTATTTAGAAGCTCCACAGGATTGTATTCAAATAAAAGATATTTCGGAAAAAATGAAAACCATAGAAGGATTGGATTTTAATGATTGGAAAGAATTATCTTTTGATGAACGGATGAATGTTTTGCAAAAATTGGAAGAACAAATATCTGTGATTGCTCATAGACCTTCTTGTGAGTTGGTTGCTAAAGATTTGGGTAACGGACATTTTGGATATTATTCAAAAAATAGTAATCTGATAGTCATAAATAGCGATGTTATAAAGTCTAACTCTTTTAATGATTATAGAGAAACATTGGATACTTTAGTTCATGAAGGACGTCATGCTTACCAAAACTATAATTTATATGAAAGGGAAGTGCATCCAAGAGGAGGAGAGATATCCAACTGGAAATTGAATGAATTTGATTATGGTTATCAAGACGTTGGTCATTATGGGTTTAGGGCTTATAAATTGCAACCTTTGGAAGCTGATGCGAGAGCTTTCGCCGAAGATGTGTTGAATGAATTTTTTAAGAATAGAGTATGATGGAAAATATTTCGAATATATTACAAGAGCGTGGCTATTCTGAAAAACAATCAGTTAGGGTAGCTGCAGAATTACAGGATATAAATGATAGCTTAAAGAGCCATCTGAATAAATGGTTGGTTTCTGAAGAAGAAAGTGATTATCATGCAGAAGGTTTTAGCTTATTGGAATTGAAACGTAAATTTGATATGACTTATCCTGCTGCTTTATTGACTATGGATTGGTTAATCAAAGAACCGGAAAATGCAATTAGAAGTATAAACAGAGGTATTAAATAGATTATAAAATATGTCTACTTTTATATTAACTCCAAAATGCAACATTCCTCTCAGTCACGGAATGAAGATAGAGAAAGGGACTTTGCCGTTTATTGTAGAGATCCCAACAAATCATCTTCCTTTTGATTCTATATCATCTAAGAATATGGTTAAGAATTGCTTGTTGGCAAGAGGTATAGACATTTCTGGTCATGAGAGTATTTTAAGCGGTGCTTATTTTGATTTTAAAAAGGTTTGATGTTTTAGTTATGTTACGTGGAATTACACTTTTCAGATGCTCTAAATGTGGAAAAATATTTTCTGCGCCGGATATAGAACTAAATGCAACAATATTTTCTGTGCCTCAGCCCTGCAAGCGTTGTGGAAGTATAAGAACATATCCATTGTCAAGTTTTTTGTTTAAATCTTCATATAAAAAGATTTGGGAGCAGATGGAAAAAAGAAAAGTAGTTATTGATAAGTTTTGATGTGGAATATTCATTAAAAGAGTTAACTTTGTTGCGTAAAACAATATAGTATCATTCCATAAAACACATAATATGTACGAAGATTTGATTCCACAATATGATTCATTAGTAGCAGAATATAAGAAAATAGTTTCTGACGGATTCTGTAAAGCTGAATTTAAATATAATGAAATCGAGTTTTCTGCACATAGTTGTGCCATAGAGGGCAATAGTTTCTCTGTGGATGAAACCCGTACTTTGAAGGAGAAAGGATTGGGTATGATTCCTCATGGAAAGACCCTTTTTGAAGCATTTGAGATTCTTGATCATTTCCAGGCATACGAATATTTGTTGAATAATTTGGATAAACCACTTACTGAAGAACTGCTCAAAGAAACTCACAGATTGTTGACAGAACATACCTTGGAGTATAAAACGAGGAATGATGAAGTTCCAAGTAAGCCGGGAGAATACACCACAGTGGATATGTGTGCCGGTGATACTGTATTCGGTGAACATGAGAAGTTAATAAAACAGGTTCCTCGTCTTCTTGAAAGTACTCAGAAGGCTATAGATAGCGGTGAGGTGCATCCTATGGTTATTGCTGCTAAGTTTCATGGATTTTATGAATATCTTCATCCGTTCCGCGATGGCAACGGTCGTTTGGGAAGGCTTATGTCTAATTTCATTCTTCTTAAAATGGGACAGCCGTTGCTGGTAATACCAAGTACTCATAGAGAAGAATATATTTCTGCTTTGAGGTATATTAAGAAGGAACGCACGGATGAGTTTCTTGTTGATTTTTTCTTTAGGACTTCTATCAGAAGACTTCAGAATGAAATATCGGAGAAGAAGAATCTTACGGATAATTTTATAAATGGTTTCCGTTTCGTTTCTGAATCGGAAGAATAAAGGACAGATTTATTTTATGTTCACTAACCGTTCACCGGCCGTTCGCTGAACGGTTAGTGAACATTCACTGAACGCTTTCCGAACAGCACCTAAAATCATATAATCTTTCCTTTTCAATTATATCATATACGGAAGGGTGCAGAAAATACCGCACGTCTTTGCCTTGTGCCATACTTTCGCGGATGAAAGTTGAACTGACTTCTATTAAAGGGCTGTCTACGGCTTTTACACGAGGTGGTAGTGATGCTGAATTGATTTCATATCCCAAACGGGGATATATCAGGACATGATGATGTGAAAGGATTTCCTCCGGTGATTTCCAACGGTCGAAGGCTACCCAGTTGTCGGCACCTATTATCAGGTAGAAGTCCCTGTCGGGATAAGCTTCAGACAGTTTGTTCAGAGTTGTAACGGTGTATGATGGCTTCGGAAGACTGAATTCAAAGTCTGATACGTGGAAGCGCGGATATCCTTTTATAGCTGCTTCTACCAACTTCAGACGCATGTTGTCGTCAAGCAAAGACTGATTTTGCTTGAAGGGGTTTTGTGGTGAAACCAAAAACCATAGTTCGTCTATGTAGCCGTTCTCACACAGATAATTGGCCAATGCAAGGTGTCCTATGTGTATTGGATTGAACGAACCTCCGAATATGCCTGTCCTTAGCTTTTTTTCTTCCATAATCTGTAGTTGACCACTTGCCATGCTGCGACTAATATCATTGCCGTGGCTATGATGTATTCTTCTTTCGCTATTGCCACTATGCCTACTGCCAAGGCAGCAAAACCGATGACGATAGTAAGAATCGTCATCAGTTGCATTATTTTCTTGGGGTTTCTTGCCATATTTACTTTTTCAGGAAGTTGCTTATGATTTCAAGTGCTTCGGCCTGAGCCTTTTCCAGTTCGTCGTTTACTATTACCACATCAAACTTGTCGGCATAGCTTAATTCGAACTCTGCTTTGGCTATACGGCTTTCTATTACTTCCGGTGTGTCTGTTCCACGTCCGTTAAGGCGCTTGCGAAGTTCTTCTACTGATGGTGGCTGGATGAATACCGATAGTGCACGGTCGCCATAGAATTTCTTTATATTGCATCCGCCTACTACATCAACGTCGAATATCACGTTCTGGCCTTCTGATAGTTGTTTCTCAACTTGTGATTTCAGTGTTCCGTAGAAACGGTCTGTATAGACCTCTTCGTATTCAAGAAACTCTCCGTCGGCTATTTTCTGTCTGAATTCGTCAGGGGTGAGGAAGAAATATTCCACTCCGTTCTGTTCTGTTCCGCGTGGAGCGCGACTTGTTGCAGAAATAGAGAATGCCAAGTTCAGATTCTGTTTGAGCAGAAAGTTGATGATAGTTGATTTGCCTGAGCCCGAAGGTGCTGAAAATATAATAAGTTTGCCCATGTTTAAATAGCGTTTAATACCTGTTTAAATAGTATTTAAATACTGTTTTTACATTACGTTAAGTACCTGTTCCTTGATTTGTTCCAGTTCGTCTTTCATCTGGACTACTATGTTCTGCATTTCTGCATGGTTCGATTTACTTCCAGTAGTGTTTATTTCACGTCCCATTTCCTGGGCAATGAAACCAAGCTTTTTGCCCTGGCCGTGTCCTCCCGCCATTGTTTCGCGGAAATATTTCAGATGGTTGGTAAGACGCTGTTTTTCTTCATTGATATCCAACTTCTCGATGTAGTATATCAGTTCCTGTTCCAGACGGTTCTTGTCATAGTCTACACTGATTGTCTTTTCCAGTGCATCTGTGATTTTTTCTCTGATGCGTGCCACTCTTTCTTTTTCAAACGGTTCGATAGAAGCAAGCAGACGTTCTATGTTGTCTATTTTCTCGTTGAATTTCTTTTCCAGTGCCGCGCCTTCCTGTTTGCGGAAGTTGACGAGTGCGTTTATAGCCTCTTCTACAGCACCTTTCGCTACTTCCCATTCTTCATCTTCCAATGTCTGGATGTCAACTTTTGTCAGCACGTCCGGCATACGGAGTAGGGTAGCAAACCAGTCGGAAGGCAAAGGAATATTGCAGGTTTCAGATATATTCTTGATTTGTGTGTAGTAGTTCTGCAGCAGAGCAGCATTGATAGGAGTAGCTGTATCTGCAGCCTCTTTTTCAATCCACAGGCTGAAGTCTACTTTTCCGCGTTCCAGACTTTTTGAAATCATGTTTCTGATTTCCATTTCTTTTTCTCTGTATAAAGGAGCTATTCGGGCAGAAACGTCGAGTGCCTTGCTGTTTAGTGATTTTATCTCTACGATAATTTTCTTATCGTTGTAAGTAACGGTTGATTTTCCGTAACCGGTCATTGATTGTATCATAACAAATTCTATTTTTTTGCAAAAGTAAGGAAAAGTGAGGAAATTATAGAAATAGAGTGGGATAAAAAGTGTATATTTGCGGACAATAATGTATTAAAATAAACTATGTCGTGCATTTTACATATTGAAACGTCTACAGAAGTTTGTTCCGTATCTGTAAGTCAGGACGGTGCTTCTATATTTACAAAAGAGGATTTTAACGGACCTTCACATGCTACGCTGCTTGGTGTGTATGTTGATGAAGCTCTGTCGTTTGTTGATAACCATGCAATTCCTTTGGATGCTGTAGCGGTAAGCTGCGGACCGGGTTCTTACACTGGTTTGCGTATCGGTGTATCCATGGCTAAAGGAATATGCTACGGAAGAAACATTCCTCTCATCGGTATTCCTACACCGGAAATTATGTGTGTACCGGTTCTTTTGAACCACGATTTGCCGGAGGATGCTTTGTTGTGTCCTATGATAGATGCTCGCCGTATGGAGGTTTATGCAGCTATATACGACCGTTCTCTTAAGGCGTGCCGTGAAATAGGTGCTGATATTATAGATGAAAATTCTTATAAGGAGTTTCTTGATGAGCATCCTGTCTATTTCTTTGGTAACGGAGCTGCCAAATGTAGGGAAAAGATTAATCATCCTAATGCTTATTTTATCGATGATATTTATCCTTTGGCAAAATGGATGTTCCCTTTGGCTGAAAAGGCTGTAGCAAAAGAAGATTATAAGGATGTGGCTTATTTTGAGCCTTTCTACCTTAAAGAGTTTGTAGCTTCTACTCCTAAAAAATTACTTTAATAGATTAAATCGAAATTATTTATTATGGAATATAATACCCAGCAACGCCGACTTCCGCTTCCTGAGTATGGACGAAGTGTACAGAATATGGTGGATCATGCTCTTACCATTGAAGACCGTGAGCAAAGACAAATCTGTGCCAATACCATTGTAAAGATAATGAAAGGAATGTTCCCGCAGTTTAAGGATAATGCTGAATTGAATCAGAAACTATGGGACCATTTGGCTATAATGTCAGATTTCAAGCTTGATATAGACTATCCGGTGGAAATCGTTAAGAAGGAAAGTCTTAATGTAAAACCTGACAGGGTTCCTTATCCTCAGACAAAATTGCGTTATAAGCATTACGGACGCTTTGTGCAGGATATGATAAACGTTGCAGCCGGTTATGAGGAAGGGGAGGAAAAAAGACAGCTCATCAACCTTATTGCCAACCAGATGAAGAAGGATTATCAGAACTGGAATAAGGATGGTGTGGATAATCAGAGAATCATTGATGACCTTTGCGAACTGTCGGACGGTAGAATAAAGATTACTGTCGATGATGTAAAGATGTTCGAACACCGTGTGTTTACACAGCGTCGCCGACAGACCAATAACAATAATAACCAGCAGAAGCGTAAACAATAGTTTTTCAGTTCTTTAGTTTGTTGGTGTTTTTGTCGGCCAACTTAAGAACTTGTAAACTTATAAACTTAAAGAAATATATGAGCTCATTTGTAATAGAAGGTGGACATAAACTTCATGGCGGGATAACTCCTCAGGGTGCCAAGAATGAAGTGTTGCAGATTTTGTGTGCAACTCTGCTTACATCTGAAGAGGTTACCGTTCATAATATACCGAATATACTTGATGTGAACAATCTTATTCAGCTTATCAGGGATATGGGAGTAACCGTGTCGAAATTGAATGCAGATACTTATTCGTTCAAGGCTGATAATGTCAACCTCTCATATCTCGAGAGTGAGGAATTCTTGTTAAGATGTTCCAAGTTGAGAGGTTCGGTAATGCTCGTTGGACCACTTTTGTCGCGTTTTGGAAAGGCTATGATTTCAAAACCGGGCGGTGATAAGATTGGTCGTCGTCGTTTGGACACGCATTTCATCGGCGTACAGAAGTTGGGAGCATCTTTCGATTATGATGCGGAACGCGGAGTTTATACTTTGTCGGCGGACAGACTGAAAGGTGCATATATGCTGCTTGATGAGGCTTCTGTTACAGGTACTGCAAATATCGTAATGGCTGCAGTCCTTGCCGAAGGTACCACCACTATTTATAATGCAGCTTGTGAGCCGTATCTTCAGCAGCTCTGCAAGATGCTGAACCGTATGGGGGCAAAAATCACAGGTATAGCATCAAATCTTCTTACTGTCGAGGGTGTAAAAGAACTGAAAGGTTGTACTCATACCGTGTTGCCGGATATGATTGAGGTCGGTAGCTTTATCGCAATGGCGGCTATGACACGAAGCGAGATAACCATAAAGAATGTTTCTTATGACAATTTAGGTATCATACCTGACAGCTTCCGCCGTTTGGGGATAAAGATAGAGCAGAGAGGGGATGATATCTTTGTACCACAGCAGGAACATTATGAGATTGAATCGTTCATTGACGGTTCCATTATGACTATAGCCGACGCTCCATGGCCGGGGCTGACTCCTGACCTTCTCAGTGTGATGCTTGTTGTGGCTACACAGGCTAAAGGTAGCGTACTTATTCATCAGAAAATGTTTGAAAGCCGATTGTTCTTTGTTGATAAACTGATAGATATGGGAGCGCAGATTATATTGTGCGACCCTCACAGAGCTGTCGTGATAGGCCATGACCATAATTTCAGCCTTAGAGGAGGAAATATGACATCTCCTGATATCCGTGCCGGTATTGCTTTGCTGATTGCTGCTATGGGAGCTGAAGGTACAAGCCGCATACATAATATAGAACAGATAGACAGAGGCTATCAGAATATAGAGCAACGTCTTACAGCTCTTGGTGCGCGTATAACAAGAATTTGAGTAATTGTCATGATAAAAAAAGAAGAGGTATATAAAATAGGTGTCATCAACAAACCGCATGGTGTGAAAGGAGAGGTGTCGTTTACTTTTACAGACGATATTTTCGACCGTGTGGATTGTGATTATCTGATATTGCTTATGGACGGAATCCTCGTTCCTTTCTTCATCGAGGAATACCGTTTCCGTTCGGATAATTCCGCTTTGGTTAAGTTCGAGGATATAGATACAGCCGAAAAGGCAAGGATGTTTACCAATGTGGAGGTGTTCTTCCCTGTGAAATATGTAGAGGAACAGGAGGAGGTTACATCATGGAATTATTTTGTCGGCTTTGCTGTAGACGATGTAAACCATGGAACCCTTGGAACAATATCTGATGTGGATGATACAACCATAAATGTGCTGTTCGTGATAGAGAAGGAGGATGGAGATGAGCTGTTGCTTCCTGCACACGAAGAGTTTATACTTGATATCGACCACAAGAAGAAGCGTGTTAAAGTAGATATTCCGGAAGGATTGTTGGAGTAATAAAAGACAGGTGAGTATGAGAAAGAAAGGACGTAAAGTATTCTGGCATAATATCAAGTTCAAATATAAGCTTACTATCATCAATGAGAATACATTGGAGGAAGTGGTTGGGATACATGTGTCCAAACTGAACGGCCTTTCTGTGCTTTTGTTTGCCTGTACGGTTATCTTTATTATCGCTGCATCCATAATAGCATTTACTCCGTTACGCAACTATCTGCCGGGATATATGAACTCCGAAGTCCGCGAAATGGTAGTGTCGAACGCACTCCGTGCAGATTCGTTGAGGTTAGCTCTTGAAAGACAGAACAGATATATAATGAATATCCAGGACATTTTCAGCGGTAAGATAGAGGTTGATACAGTCCAGTCCATTGACTCGCTTACGAATATTCGTGCCGAACAGCTCATGGAGAGAACAAAGGAGGAAGAAGAGTTCCGTCAGAAATACGAGCAGAAGGAAAGATATAATCTGAGAGAGATAGACAACAGTAATGCTGCAGCCGGATTGATATTCTTCAAGCCTGTCAATGGTGTGATGGAAGTCAATTTCGACCCTGAAAAGAAACATTATGGAATAGATATTCTTACGTCTAAAAATGAGAATGTGGTGTCTGTGCTTGACGGTACTGTGGTTATGGCTACATATACAGTAAACGACGGTTATGTGATACAGGTTCAGCATTCGCAAAATTTTATCAGTATATATAAAAACTGTGGTTCATTGATGAAGGAACCGGGCGACAAGGTTAAAGGTGGAGATGTCATTGCTTTGGTTGGCAATGGGAATGACAGTCATAAGGAACCTTATCTGCATTTTGAACTTTGGCGCAGGGGAACACCAATAAATCCGGGAAATTATGTAGTATTCTAAGGTTATGAAGAAACAGATAGCTATTTTAGGGTCTACGGGTTCTATAGGTACCCAGGCTCTACAAGTGATAGAGGAACACCCTGACCTGTATGAAGTTTATGCCATTACTGCCAATAACAGAGTGGATAAACTCATAGAGCAGGCACGTAAGTTCCAGCCGGAAGCTGTTGTAATAGCAAATGAGGATAAGTATCAGCAGCTGAAGGATGCTTTGGCGGATTTGCCTATCAAGGTTTATGCCGGAGCAGAGGCATTGTGTGAGATTGTGGAATCAGGTCCTGTGAATATAGTTTTGACGGCAATGGTCGGATACGCAGGTCTGAAACCTACCATAAATGCCATAAAGGCAGGAAAGACCATTGCATTGGCAAACAAGGAAACATTGGTTGTGGCAGGTGAGCTTATTACAGAACTTGCTCAGCAGTACAGAACTCCTATCTTGCCTGTCGACTCAGAGCATTCGGCAATATTCCAGTGTCTGGAAATGAATAATCCTATAAGTAAAGTCATTCTTACTGCATCGGGCGGTCCTTTCCGTACTTTCAGTATGGAACAGCTTGCCACTGTCACTAAGGAACAGGCATTGAAGCATCCTAACTGGAGCATGGGAGCCAAGATTACCATCGATTCTGCATCGATGATGAATAAGGGATTCGAGGTTATCGAGGCAAAATGGCTTTTCGGAGTAAAGCCGGAACAGATAGAGGTTGTAGTTCATCCGCAGTCTGTAATACATTCAATGGTAGAGTATATGGACGGTGCGGTGAAAGCACAGCTCGGCGTTCCTGACATGCGTTTGCCTATACAGTATGCATTCTCATATCCGAAGCGTGAATTCCTTTCGGGCGAACGTCTGGATTTCATGAAGTGCAATACTCTTACATTCGAGGCTCCGAACACAAAGCGTTTCAGAAATCTTGCCTTTGCTTATGAGGCTATGAACCGTGGCGGAAATATGGCCTGCATACTGAATGCTGCCAACGAGGTGGTAGTAGCTGCCTTTCTCAAGGACCAGATTTCCTTCCTTGGTATGAGTGATGTGATAGAAAAGACCATGAACAGGGTATCGTTTATCAGCAATCCTACATATAATGACTATGTGGAAACAGATGCTATAGCGCGCCGCATAGCTGCCGAGTTCGTCATTAATTCAGGTTTTTAATTTATTAATCCAATTAATCTAAAAAAGTCAGAAAAAACAGATGGAGACATTTTTAATACGTGCCCTTCAGTTGGTACTAAGTTTGTCTATTTTGGTTATAGTACACGAAGGAGGACACTTCTTCTTTGCGCGTTTGTTCAAAATCAGGGTTGAGAAGTTCTATATATTTTTCGATCCTTGGTTCTCTCTATTTAAGTTCAAGCCTAAAAACTCGGAAACAGAGTATGGTGTAGGATGGTTGCCGTTGGGCGGTTATTGTAAAATCTCCGGTATGATAGACGAGTCTATGGATACCGAACAGATGAAACAGCCTGCACAGCCGTGGGAGTTCCGTTCAAAACCGGCATGGCAGAGATTGCTTGTCATGATTGGCGGTGTGCTGATGAACTTTATCCTGGCTCTTTTCATATATTCAATGATTCTGTTCACATGGGGCGACAAGTATATAGCACTCAAAGACATGAGCTATGGACTCAAGTTTAACGAAACAGCACAGAATATTGGTTTCCGCGACGGTGACATACTCCTTAGTGCCGATGGCAAAGAACTCGAACGTTTCGGCATGGATATGATACGTGATGTGGTCGAGGCTAAGGAAGTTAAGGTTTTGCGCAATGGTGAAACTGTAAGTATAGCTATGCCTGAATTGAGCCTTATTGATGTTGCCCAGCAGGACCCTATGTTTGTTGATATATTCTATCCTAATGTAGTCGATTCTGTTTTGGCCGGAGGTGGCTTTGCCAATGCCGGTATTCAGAAAGGTGACTTGCTTATAGCCGTTAACGGAAAGACTCTTAATTCATGGAATGATTTCCAAAACCAGATTGCTGATTTGAAACTGAGAGCTGAAGTTGCTCAAAAAACTACAGCAGAGTTTACTTTGGTCTATTCGCGTGCCGGAGTGAGAGATACTGTGAATGTCACTACAGACGAACAGTTCAAGGTAGCAGCTATAGGTGGTATGCTTAATTACACTCCTACTGTGCGTACTTTCGGTTTCTTAGAGTCGTTCCCGGCAGGAGTTTCTCTTGGTGTAAATACACTGAAAGGATATGTAAACGACCTTAAGTATGTATTCACTAAGGAAGGAGCAAAGAGTGTGGGCGGTTTCGGTACTATCGGAAGCATATTCCCTAAGGTTTGGGACTGGCAGCGTTTCTGGTCTATGACAGCATTCCTGTCTATCATTCTTGCATTTATGAACATTTTGCCTATACCGGCACTCGATGGTGGACATGTATTGTTCCTTATTTATGAGATAGTAGCACGCCGCAAACCGAGCGACAAGTTCCTCGAATATGCACAGATGGTTGGTATGTTCCTGCTCTTTGCATTGCTCATTTGGGCAAACTTCAATGATGTGCTAAGATTCCTGTTGTAATAAAAATAACTGATTATGAAGAGATTTTTGTTTTCTGCAATATTGGGCGGAATGATGCTTTCGGCTACAGCTGTTGTGGCTCAGGAAAGACTTCCGGAATATCTGCAGGCCGAAAAGTTTACAGAAAGTAAGCTTAAGAATATGTTGTTTTCTACCATGGTCGATCCTCATTGGTTTCAGAACGGAAACGGCTTTTGGTATGAGTATAAGACATCCGAAGGTAAGTTTTGGTATGTGGTAAATCCATCGCAGAAGAAGAAAGAACTGTTGTTCGACCGTGATAAATTGGCTGCACAACTCACCGAAATAGTAAAAGACCCTTTTGAGGCAAGACAGCTTCCGGTGAAGAACCTTAAGGCTGAGGCTGACGGACGTACTTTCACTTTTGAGGTCGTTTCATCTCAGGACAAGAAGCAGGACAAGGATAAAAAGAAGAAAGCCGAAAAGCAGGTTTTCTACTTCTCATATGACTTCCCTACAAAGAAACTGACTCACCTTACGGATAAGGAAAAAGAACCGAAGAAGCTTGACTGGGCATCTGTTTCACCGGACGGACAGTCGGTGGTATATGCCAAGGATTGTAACCTTTACCGTATGAGTATTGCCGACTATCGTAAGGCTCAGAAGGATGAGAAGGACAGCACAATTGTAGAAATCCAGCTTACTACCGACGGTATGCCAGATTTCGGTTATGGTATTCCATACAGCATTCTAAATACAGATACCTTATGCAATGGCAAGCGTCGTAAAGCATGGGGCTGCTGGTCGCCTGACTCAAAGCATTTCGTAACGATAGTATCTGATGACAGGGCAGTCAAACCTCTGTGGGTTATCAATTCCATAGCAGAGCCGCGTCCAACGCTCGAAACTTACAAATATCAGATGCCGGGAGAAATGGAAGCACCGGAGGAACATCTGTATATCTTCGATATGGCATCCAACACCCGTAAGGAAATAAAGGTGTCTGCATGGAAGAACCAATGGCTCGGACTGGAATCTAAGCCGATAGAGAAAAAGCAGAGAGATATGGAGTTCCGTCCTTCTGTATGGCAGGGCGACAACAACCGTTTCTTTGTGACAAGATACAGCAGAGATCTTCACCGTATAGACGTATGTACATATACCGTAGGTGAGGATTCGATAGTTCCTATCGTAAAAGAACGTATGAATACCTATCAGGAAAATCGCCCTATCCACGTTATCAACGGTGGTAAGGAGTTTGTACAGTGGAGCGAGCGTGACGGATGGGCACATCTCTATCTCTATGATGACAAGGGAAATCTGAAGAACCGTATAACTGAAGGACCTTGGCACGTAGAGCAGGTTTTGAAGATAGACGAAGCTACACGCACTGTGTATTTCCTGGCAAACGGCAAGGAAAAGGATGAAAACCCTTATTACGAACATCTGTATAAAGTAAACGTAAACGGTAGCGGACTGACAAGACTTACCAAGGGCGATTACTTCCATCAGATATCATTGTCGGACGATGCACAGTTTGCCGTCGACAATTTCTCACGAGTGAATACAGTTCCTTGTGCAGACCTGATTGACAGAAACGGAAATAAGGTTATGACAATTCAGGAAAGCGATTTCTCTAATCTTAAGGCTGCCGGCTACAAGTTTCCGGAACTCTTTAAGGTCAAGGCTGCTGATGGTGTTACAGACCTTTACGGTGTGATGTACAAGCCTTACGATTTTGACTCTACTAAGGTGTATCCTATCATCGACTATGTATATCCGGGTCCGCAGGTTGAGGCTGTATATTATCCTTTTACCCGTATGAGTGTCCGTACAGACCGTTTGGCTCAGGCCGGTTTCATAGTTATATCAGTAGGGCAGAGGGGAGGACATCCAAGCCGCTCCAAGTGGTATCACAACTACGGTTACGGCAATATGCGCGACTATCCTTTGGCCGACCATAAGGCTGCTGTAGAACAGCTTGCTGCCAGTCACAAATATATAGATATAAATAAGGTAGGAATCCACGGACATTCCGGAGGCGGATTTATGTCTACAGCCGCAATATGCCAGTATCCTGATTTCTATAAGGCTGCAGTGTCATGTGCAGGAAACCACGACAACCGTATCTACAACCGTTGGTGGAGCGAAACCCATCATGGAGTAAAGGAAACTGTTACAGAGAAAGGCGATACTACATTCGTTTATAAGATTGCCACTAATCCTGAGATAGTGAAGCAGCTTAAAGGCCATCTGATGCTTGTACATGGAGATATAGACAACAATGTCCATCCTGCCAATACAACCCGTGTAGTGAATGCACTGATACGTGCCGGCAAGCGTTTCGATATGCTTTACCTTCCGGGACAGCGTCATGGATTCGGCGATATGAACGAGTATTTCTATTGGCGACTTGTGGATTATTTCTCTGAACATCTGAAAGGACAGAAAGAAACGTCCGTAGATATACCGAAAAGGTAAGTAATGTACTGTAAGCGATTATATTAAGATAAAATGCATCTTTCTGCTTAATGTGGAAGGATGCTTTTTTATAATTAAAAGATATAACATGTATTTGAAGAATATATTAATGGAATGTTTTTTATCGTTTTTATTTGTTAGTGTTAATTAAATTAGATACATTTGCATAAATGTTTCCCACGCCGTATTTTGCAAAGGTTGTAGGGGTAATGTTTACATAATTGGAAAAGCGTCATTGATGCTTTGTCTTATGGCTTTTTGAAACCTGAGAAATTTCTAATTGTTGGTCATAGACATAGTTTGAGATGTATGCTGCAAGGGTATGTTATATTCACATCCCATGGTGTGTTGCGGAAGTATTTCCATACTTTCCGCACACTCCTTTGGGAATGTATCTTCATATCGGCGTGGGCAAACACTCTACTTGTTTACCAACAGGGTTTTCTCAGGACCTCAAAAGCGGACAGGTAGAGATGGAAGCCCACGTTTTTTATATTATGTGTCATTTTTTATAATAGACTAAAATGCCTTAAAGGGCTTCTATAGGCACAATAATTATTCTTATGAAGAAATTCTTCTTGATGGCCGTTTCAGTTTTAATGTTGTCATTTTCGGCCAATGCACAAATTAAAGATGACATCCAAAAGAGTAAGGAACGTGCTGAAAAATTGCAGTTATTGTGTAATGATTACAAGACTTCTGGTAATGCCAATGTGGACGGATATGGCAATGCTGTGAAGGATGCGGCAGTATTGGCTATAGCCAATAGCGTACAGTTGGAGAACATGTACAAAAGACAGATAGGGGAAACTTCTGATGGTGTTACAGATGTAACGGTAACCAAACCTTCACTGGATGAGTGGGTCACATTTGCGGCTACGGTTGCAGGAGAGGCTGCAAGCATAAAACTTGCGACAGACAAAGTGAAAGACGCAGCTGATGAGGCGAAATCCATGGCGGAGAGTGCTTCGAAAGAGAGGAATCCTATGAAGGCGGCAAAGAGTGTCAAGACTGCAAAGGCCGCAGCTGCTGTGGTTGAGTTCGGTAACGTTGCTACGCCAATACTGTTAGAGGAAAGTGCGGCTCAGGTAAAGGCTGTTAATTCTATTATCGAAACAATTAAATCAGGTAAGAATCTTTAATGAAACAATTGTATTATGAAATCAATTGTTGTTTCAATCATTATGGCTGCATGTATCCTTAGAGGATACGCGCAGCCTGTGGATGACGATCGTCAGGTGGTTGGTGTGGCAGAGTTTTCATGTAAAGAAAACAGTCCTTATACAGGTTTGGTTACAGAAAAAGTAGTGGAAATGCTTACCAATAGCAAACGTTTCAGGGTTGTTGACCGTACGAGTCGTGATAAGATTGTACAGGAACTTGAACTTCAGAAGAGTGAAGCATTTATAGACAGTGAAAATCTTGTAGAACAGGATGTTGCAATAGCTGCAGAGAAGATGATTACGGGTGAGATAGTTAAGATACCTGTTTATCGTATTAAGAACGGCGATGGCTCTGTACGTGGCTATAAGGCAAGTGTCGCTTTTCAAATGAAAGTGGTTGATGTGGCTACAGGTCTTAGTACTGAAGCTACGAGTTTTGAAGGCAAGGCAAGTGATGAATGTCTTTCTCCTGAGAGTGCGGTTACAATGGCTATGATGTCTTTAGAGGATGAAATATCTGAATATTTCCGTATTAATTTTCCTGTCACCGCTAAGCTGATGAGAATTTTGAAGGAAAAGAACGGTACGGTCGAAGTCCTTTTGATAAAGGCAGGTAAGAAACAAGGAGTGAAAGTTGGCGACAAGTTTAAACTTGAAAGCATGGAAGAACTTGATGGAGAACTTTTGCCAACAACACTTGGTACGGCTACAGTCACTGAATTGAAGGGTGAAGCGTATTCAGAATGTAAAATAGGTAAAAAGGAAGGAAAATCTATTTATGAGCATTTCAATGCAAACAATAAAATCAAATGTTCTCTCATTATAAAGAATTGATGAAATGAGGATACTTATACTATATACAGCAATGTTGTTTTCGTTGCTTGAGGTTTCTGCTCAATATCATGTGACAGCAATAAGTTCTACAAACGGAACAGTGACTATGCGTAGCACAGGATATGGCAAGAAAGCGGCCAAAGCCTCCATTGACGCTGAATTATCGGCAATTAAGGCTGTACTTTTTGTTGGCGCAGGCAAAACGCCTTATAATAATCCTTTGATACATGAAGGTCAATCTGCCGTTGAGACAAAATATAAAGTTTTTTTTGATGAATTATACACTCAGGGTTATAAGACTTTTGTAGAATCCACTGTAATAGTCACTCCGTTTGGTAAAAACACGTTGAAACAGAAGTGCATAACGGTGGATGTTTGTATAAGGGCAGAACAATTGAGAAAGCATCTTGAAAAAAATGGAATAATAAGAAAATTCGGATTATGATGAAAAGAGTTATTACTGTATTTGCTTTTGTTTTTATATCATTAATGCTTTGGGCGCAGTCTGTAACAGTACAGCCTAAAATTATGGTGATTCCATATACGAAACAAGGTGAAGACATTTCGCAAGTGATAGAAAATGATGTTAATAAAAGAATAGTGTTGGCCAAGATACGTGAGGCGTTCGACAGCCGTGGTTTTACTACAATAGACTTTGCAGCAAAACTAAAGTCACTGTCGCGTACGGAAGGATTGTCTCAAGGCAGTCAGGCAGATTTGAAATCAATGATTATCCAGCAGTCAGGGGCTGACATATATGTTGAAGCAGAAATGGATATTCTTCTTTCGTCAAGTGGCAATAGTGTCAAGACTATCCTTACAGCATATGATATATCTACCGGTGGGTCATTGTCTAATAAGGTAGGTGAAAGTGGTAAGTTTTATACAGATGATATCGGGAAACTTGGCTCTAAAGCTGTGGAAAAAGTTGCTGACGAGTTTCTTGATATTATTCAGGTTAAATTTACTGACATAGTAAATAACGGACGTTCTATTGTAGTTGATTTTGGTTTTGAAGATACTTCTACAATTACAATGTCAACCGAAATAGGGAATGAAGGGCTGGCTTTATCAGATCAATTGGAGTTATGGATGAGTGAACATGCCTATAAAAATAATTATCATATACAGGGAACGACAGACAAAAAGATGATTTTCGATGATGTACGTATTCCGATTAAGGATGATAATGGAAACAATTATAATATCAATAAGTTTGGTCTTGAATTTTTGAAATTTGCCAGAAGCCTTGGATTGCAGATTAGCAGGAATACGGCAAACAATACACTTGTTATAACCTTTAAATAATGTATTATGATACGATATGTTTTTATTTTTGTTATATTATTCCAACAGGTGTTTAGTCTTTGTGCACAAGATGGCAGTATAAATATATCAGTAGCAATGCCAAGTGATTGCATACTGGATAATAACACTAAATCCATTCTTAAAAACAAACTTTTAAAGATAGTTACATCCCAAGGTGTGGCTGGTGTTGAGTGCGGTGCGATAATAATAGTGCCTGAAGTGGATGTTGTAAATTCGAGTGTGGTAAGTGGTGGAATGAGGAATATCACTTCAGTGGAACTTGGTATAACGTTAACTGTTAGGAATATGATTACAAATACCGTGTTTAATACTATTCAAATATATGTTAAAGGTGAAGGCTATTCTAATGCGGATGCAAAACGTTCAGCTGTAAATGGGATAAATGTATCTTCTCCGGAGTATGCCGGATTTATGGCAAATGCGAAATCTAAGATTATAGATTATTATAGTCGTAATATGTCATCATTAATTGCGAAGGCAAAAACTTTGGCATCTCAGCAATTGTATGATGAAGCCCTTGCATTACTCACTACTTATCCTGAATCTCTTCCGGGATATGTAAAAGTGTCTGAGTCCATAATTTCAATATTTAAGGAGTGCCAGTCTAAATATTGTGAACAAATACTTCTGTCTGCTCAAGCTGCTTATTCACAACGTAATTATAAAGAGGCAGCCGAACTTGTGGCGATGATTGATGCCGGTAGTAGTTGTGCTTCGCAAGCTAAGTCTTTACTGAATTCTATTAAGGCTGCCACGGATAAGCAACATGATGATATGATAGCTTTGGAAAAAGAGAATATACGTTCTGAAGAGCGTATCAAAACAGCACAGATAAATGCTGTAAAAGATATAGCTACTGCCTATTTTCAACGTCAGACGGAATATATTTTCTTATGGTAGTATTAAAAAAATCAGGAAATGCAGTTATATGCTAAACAATAGCTTGAGTATATAACTGCATTTTTATTGCTTATTTATTGCCTTATGGACGATGTCACCTCGCAGATATACATTATATATTCTTTATTAGTATCAATATCCTGGTTCAGTGATTTCAATTCTTCTGCAGAGAGTTCCTGAGTCATTGTTTTCTTACATTCTATTATGATTTCTGCATCAGCCGATTTGTCTTTGTAGAATGAAACTGTATATTCAGAAGAACTTTCCATAGCCTTGCTTACGTCAGACTGTTTCTTGTCTATGAGAATGTATGCCACATCTTTGTTGAACAGTTTTCCGAAACCGCCCCATGCGCTTGCTGCCAATTCAGTTTCTTTGTTGCCGGCCTTGATTGTCAGTTTTCCTGCAGCAGCTATTTCACTCAGATTTGCAGGAAGTTCAGATACGGCTACTGTTCCTGTCTTCTTTGCTGTAACGGCTGTGACAGTATTTTCAGTTGTGGTATTATCAATAACTTTCTGTCCCAAATTGTCTTTTACTGAAGCGAAAAGTTCATCTTTCAGGTCTATGGTTTCGCGGCGGAACTTTCCGCATATAGGAGCAAGTTTTGTTTTCTTTTTGTTCAGAGCCATGTCGTCAGTTATCCATTCTTCTGCAGTGTAGCGTTCTCCGCCGTCGCGGTTTTCGTCATACCAGTATCTGATTCGGCTCATATTGAGTTTGCATACCCCGTTGTCTGTCTGTATATAGAAATGATAATAGATTCTTGTTCTGTCGAGCGAAAGAGCTGTCGAACTGAAAACCAGATATTCTTCTGCCGAAGCTACGATTTCACCGTTCTCTTTGTTGGTATATACCACTCTGCTGTTTAGTTTCTTGTCCGGAACAAACCGTTTTTCCGCCCATTGGAGCATTGTCGTGTATAATTCGTCTTTCGACATCGACGGCACTTTAATTTCATCTTCAAAAGTTATTTTGTCATCTTTGAATGTGATTGCACCTTCCAGATACTTAGGGTTGGAATTGTCGTTTTTCTTATTGTCTTTTGCAGTAGCAAAGAGAGGCAATAACGCTAATGTCAATAATAGTAGTTTTTTCATGTTGAGTTGTTTTATAGTTAATGGCAGCAAACATACAAAAAAATCTTTTTTTAGGTATTAAAAAGTATGCTTTCTGTGCGTTTATATTTGTTAAAATAAAACGCTTCGTTATTCGACTTCGAATGCTTCGTCGTTTTATTTTAGCTGAAGTGTCAGAAAAAATGGTTACATTTGTTCGGTTTTAATTTCAAACATATTATTATGCACGTATTTTATACTCCGGACATACTTACAGATACAGAACTCCCTGCAGAGGAGGCAGGACATTGCGTAAGAGTCTTACGACTGAATATAGGTGATGAGATTCAGCTCACCGATGGCAAAGGATATTTCTACAAGGCTGCAATAAGTGCTGCCACAGGCAAAAGATGCCAGGTGAAAGTTTTGGAGAAAACATTCCAGGAACCGTTGTGGAAAGGACATCTGCATATAGCTATGGCACCCACAAAGATGATGGACCGCATAGAATGGTTTGCGGAGAAAGCAACTGAGATAGGACTTGACGAGATAACATTTCTCAACTGCCGTTATTCAGAACGCAGGGTTATAAAGACGGAGAGGGTAGAGAAGATAGTTGTGTCTGCCGTAAAACAGTCGCTGAAGGCGCGTAAGCCTGTAATCAATGAGATGACAGACTTCGACAAGTTCATGAAAATGGATTTCAAGGGAGATAAGTTTATAGCCCACTGCAATGAGGGAGAGAAGACTCTGCTGAAAGATGCCATAGTTCCGGGAAATGATGCTTTGATTCTGATAGGTCCGGAAGGTGACTTTAGCAAAGAAGAAGTGGAAATGGCCATAAAGAAAGGCTTCAAGCCGGTGAGTCTTGGAAAATCCCGTTTGCGTACGGAAACAGCGGCTCTTGTGGCGGTACATACTATGAACCTGCTGAATGCCAACGACTAATATCTAACAACTAAAAACTGATATCTAACAACTGAAATGAAACTGAAATATTTATACATACCCGTATTAGCCTTGTTTATGGCAGCTTGTGGCAGTACTCCGGATTATAGAAATGCCATTCCTGCAAAATCGGCGGCTGTGGTGGCCCTCGATATAAATTCCATGTCAGAAAAGAGTGGCCTTAGCGGTGCGAATGCCGATAAGGATGTTCTTGCCCGATTTGAAAAAATGGTCAAGAGCGGTCTTTCCGGTTCTGAAGCCTTGGTAGAGAAAATATTCCGCGATGCCACTGAGAGCGGTTTGGGACTGAAGGAAAAGATTTATCTCTTTATGGGTGAGCAGGCCAAAATCGGAGGGCTGTTGGTCAAGGTGACAGATAGTGATAAATTAGAGGAACTGCTTGAAGCACTTACCAAACAGCAGCTTTGTCTGCCACTGAAAGAAGCCGACGGATGCGAATGGACTGTCATAGGCGACTGGCTTTTGGCTTATAATGACGGAGCTTTGGTTTTGGTGTCCGACAATAAAGGCTCTGACCCTAAGTCGCTCGTAAGGCAGGCTTCTATGTGGCTGCGTCAGAAAGATGGTGAAGGATTTTCGGCATCGGATGATTTCAGGAGTATGGAGCAGAAAAAGGGTGATATAGTATTGTGGAGTTCGCTTGAAGTTTTGCCTCATGAGGCGGTATATCCACTTACGATGGGAATATCGGCAGAAATGCGTCTGAAGGATGTAAAGGCTGTTTCTACGATAGATTTCACAAACGGAAAAACTGTCATGGATGTGGAAATGATGGTCACAGACAAGGTGATGAAGGGTGTTCTTGAAAAGAAACAGCAGGTGACGGATAGGATTAAAGGCTGTTATTTGGATATGTTCCCGTCGAATACTCAGTTCTGGGCAACGGCAAATATAAAAGGAGGAGAGTTCTACAACTTTATATGTGGGAATCCTTCTGTCAGAAGATATTTTGAGAAATCTATGATTCCTTTGGATTTTGGTTCTATATTCAGTGCCATTAGCGGCGATGTGGCTCTGTCCATGTCCGGAAAGGACGGAAAAGACTTTATAGCCTTTGCAGACGTTACAAATGATGATTTTCTGAAATCTTTTGAAACACTCAAGTCTATGGCTGCTCTTTCAGGCGGTCAGGTGCTTTTGCGCAATCATGGCGACAACGGATATGAATTCAAGACAGTGGACGGCAGTCTTGTTGGGCTGACTCCGGGATATATGGAACTGTGGATAGGAGTGAAGGACGGCAAACTTTATGTCACCAACAAAGAATCATTGATAGACAGGCGAGTGTTGGGGCTTTCACTCAGAAACCGTACCTGGGGAAAAAGAGTGGAAGGTCAGAGATTCTTTATGGTTTCAGATTTGACATCTTTGGACCGTCTGCTCGACTTGAAAAAACTTAAAGGGTCGATGGCATCAGTGCTTGCATTCTTCGGAGGTTTGGATTATCTCACGGTGGAAAGTGCCGACGGAAGTAATGTACGCATTGAGATAATGATGAAAGATAGGAATAAGAATCCTTTGGGAGCTTTGCTGAATAATTAAAACAAGTACTGAAAGGTGGAAAGAATAGAATTGGAAAATATCCTGCCGGCTGTGTTTGCAGGACGCGAAAATATAGTTTCCGACGTGTGGAGAAAGAAACTCTCTTTCGCGAAAGGAAAATCTTACCTTATAGAGGCTGCTTCCGGAACCGGTAAGTCATCGCTTTGCAGTTTTATATATGGTTACAGAAAGGATTATGAAGGTATTATCAGTTTTGACAGTACGGATATCAGAAACCTTTCCGGAGATGATTGGACCGGTGTCAGACAGCAGGCTATAGGAATGATGTTTCAGGAGTTGCGCCTGTTCCCTGAACTTACGGCTGCGGAAAATGTGACTCTGAAAAACAATCTGACTCATTTTAGGGCAGAGAAACAGATAAGAGAATGGTTTTCCATGTTGGGAATTGAGGATAAATGGAATGAACCGATAGGACAAATGTCGTTCGGTCAGCAGCAGAGAGTGGCTTTCATAAGGATGCTCTGTCAGCCGTCGGACTTCCTGTTTATGGATGAGCCGGTGAGCCATCTGGATGATGCCAACAGTAAAATAATGGGAGATATACTGTCGGCGGAGATACGTGAAAGGGGAGTTGGAGTAATAGTTACTTCGATAGGTCGCCGTCTGAACATGGATTATGATGTGGAAATAAAACTTTAAAAACGTACCGGAGAGTCATTATGCTTTGGAAATTATTAAGACAGCATATCAGTGTGGCGCAGTTGGCAGGTTTCTTTATTGCCAACCTGTGCGGAATGGTGATAGTGATGTTAGGGATACAGTTCTATAATGATGTATCGCCTGTATTCACTCAGGAAGACAGTTTTATAAAGAAGGATTACATAGTAGTGACAAAAAAGGTCAGCACCTTGGGAAGTATTGCAGGAAAGAGCGGTACTTTCTCTGATTATGAGATGGATGATTTGAAATCGCAGCCGTTCACAGTAGAGGTAGGGGCTTTCCAGCCTTCTCAGTTCAAGGTGTCGGCCGGTATATCATTCGGAGGAATGGATATATCAACTGCTATGTTTCTTGAGTCTGTACCGGACGGCTTTGTAGATGTAAAGGCCGATGCATGGCGTTACACGGACGGACAGAGTGAAATTCCAATCATTATTCCGCGCAATTATCTCAATCTTTATAACTTCGGATTTGCACGAAGCAGGAATCTTCCGCAGCTGTCGGAAGGTATGGTAGGGTTGGTATCACTTAATCTTTATATTGCCGGAAACGGAAAACGGGATATGAAGAAGGGACGTATAGTGGGGTTCTCCAACAGGCTGAACACTATACTCGTGCCTGAATCATTCATGAATTCGGCAAATGCCACTTATGGCGGAAACAAGGAATGGGAGCCGTCGCGCCTTATTATAGAGGTGGACAATCCTGCCGACGAAAGAATAGCCCGGTATTTTAACGATAACGGATATGAAACCGAGGACAGCAAACTTGATGCAGGCAAGATGACTTGGTTCCTGAAAGTGGCTGTAGGAGTAGTTATGGCAGTCGGACTTGTGATAAGTTTGTTGTCATTTTATATATTATTGCTTAGTATATATCTGCTTTTGCAGAAGAATACGGACAAACTCGAGAATCTTATTCTTATAGGCTACGGTACATCGCGCGTAGCCATGCCTTATCAGATACTGACTGTGGCTATTAATCTTATGGTTTTGGTTCTGTCTGTCATTATTATGGTAATTGTCAGAGGAATATATACTGATGCACTTTCTGACATTATAACAGGTACAGACTATGTAAGCATTGCCATGTCATGTGTCTTTGGTCTTATTTTGTTTATTTTGGTATCTGTATATAATATAATTGCAATAAGAAGAAAGATTGGTTCTATACTGTAATGGTATGTTCCTTGTTTAAAAAGTCTTTATTCTCTGTGATAATATGTAAACAGTATTGGGAAATATCTCTCTTATTGTGTCCTATAATATTGTTTGAGGGATAAAAAATGTTACTTTTAAGAACATTGTTATAGGATAAAACATTAAATTTGCGATATACAATTAAGATAATTATTTAACAGATTAGTTTATGTCAAAAATCGTTGGACATATTTCGCAAGTTATCGGTCCGGTAGTGGATGTCCATTTCGACCTTGAAGGATTGGATGCTGATGTCGCTTTGCCGAAGATACACGATGCAATGACTGTTGTCCGCAAGGATGGTCGTACATTGATTATCGAGGTGCAGCAGCATATCGGTGAGGATACTGTGCGTACAGTAGCTATGGACAGTACAGACGGACTGAAACGCGGAATGGAAGTTGTACTTACCGGTCAGCCTATAACCATGCCGGTGGGAGCACAGATCAGGGGACGTGTGATGAACGTAGTGGGAGAGACTATTGACGGAATGTCCGAACTGGACAAGAAGGACGGTTTCCCTATACACCGCGAACCTCCACGTTTTGAGGATTTGGCAACAACTCAGGAAGTTTTGTTTACAGGTATTAAGGTTATTGACCTTTTGGAACCTTATCTGAAAGGTGGTAAAATCGGATTGTTTGGTGGTGCAGGTGTCGGCAAGACAGTGCTCATCAAGGAGTTGATTAACAATATTGCAAAGAAGCATAATGGTTTCTCTGTCTTTGCCGGTGTGGGAGAACGTACACGCGAAGGTAATGACTTGCTCAGGGAAATGATTGAATCCGGCGTAATCCGCTACGGAGAAGAATTCCAGAAGAGCATGGAAGAAGGCAATTGGGATTTGTCTAAGGTGGATTACAAGGAAGTTGAAAAGTCGCAGGTTGCAATGGTGTTCGGACAGATGAATGAGCCTCCCGGCGCACGTCAGTCTGTTGCACTGTCCGGTTTGACTCTTGCAGAATCTTTCCGTGACCGCAAGACAGACGAGAACAGTCCTAAGGATATTCTGTTCTTTATAGACAATATATTCCGTTTCACTCAGGCAGGTTCTGAGGTGTCCGCACTTCTTGGACGTATGCCTTCGGCTGTAGGTTATCAGCCTACTCTGGCTACTGAAATGGGTAAGATGCAGGAACGTATCACTTCTACAAAGAATGGTTCCATCACATCAGTTCAGGCTGTTTATGTGCCTGCCGATGACTTGACAGACCCTGCTCCGGCTACTACATTTACTCACCTTGACGCTACTACAGTGTTAAGCCGTAAGATTGCCGAACTTGGTATCTATCCTGCCGTTGACCCTCTGGATTCTACATCCCGTATTCTTGACCCGCTTATCGTAGGAAAAGAACATTACGAAACTGCACAGAGAGTTAAGCAGATACTTCAGCGTAACAAGGAACTGCAGGATATTATCTCTATCCTCGGTATGGACGAGCTTTCTGACGAAGACCGTCTGACTGTTAACCGTGCTCGTAGGGTACAGAGATTCCTTTCACAGCCGTTTGCCGTTGCTGAACAGTTTACAGGTGTTCCTGGTGCTATGGTTTCCATAGAAGATACAATTAAGGGATTCAAGATGATTCTTGATGGTGAGGTTGACTATCTGCCTGAACAGGCATTCCTTAATGTAGGAACTATCGAAGATGCCATAGAAAAAGGAAAGAAACTGCTTGAGGCTGCTAAAGCATAACGCCTATGGACAGGAAGGAATTGCATCTGGTGATAATATCACCGGAGCGTACTCTCTTCGATGGCCCTGTCAACTGGGTGGAACTGCCGGGTGAACTCGGTAAATTTCAGGTGCTTGTAAACCATGCTCCTATAATATCTTCTTTAAAGGAAGGTGAAGTCATTTACCAGTGTTGTGAGGCTCATTATCGAGTGCAGAGAGATACGCAGAAATTGAAAATTACAGGAGGATTCGTTGAGGTTAAAGATAATTTGGTCTCAGTGTGTGTAGAATTATAAACCGTAAAATCTGAAAAACATGTTCTTGCTTAAGGCTAAGAAGGTATTCATAAAGAAAATGACAATATTGACTTTGGTATTGTCTGTGGTTATAGGTCTGGTTTATCATCTGTTTATACCTGACAGGTATTTTCCCTGGTTTCCGGCCATACCGGTGTTCTTTTATCTCTTCGGCCTGTTTTACATCAACATGTTTTCTCTGGCTTATCGGTTGGGAGAAGATAAAATGATTCCGCTGTTCCTGGTTACCAAGGGAACAAAATTTCTTGTCAGTGTACTGATTGTAGCTATATACTGTTTTGCAGTTCGGCATGAAGTCTTGCCTTTCGTAGCGACATTTCTGGTATTCTATGTATCTTTTCTCATATTCGAAACTGTATATTTTACAAATATTGAACTGAGGCTTAAAAAGAAGAAAAAACTAAAACAGAAACAATGAAAAAAGTACGTTACATATGGACTTTGGTGTTACTGATGGTTTTTACATCAGGATTTGCGTCTGCCGAATCATCGCATGAGGATGGTGATGTGGATGTCAATGAACTGGTGTTCGGACATATCAACGATGCCTACTCCTGGCATATTGTCAGCATAGGAAACGCTCATATCACAATACCACTGCCGGTAATAGTGAAAAGCAGTACCGGATGGCATGTATTCTCATCTGAAAAACTTGAGGAAGGCGAGTACGAAGGACTTTACATAGCCGAGGGCGGAGCTTATGATGGAAAAATAGTTGAACGTAATGCTGCCGGCGAAGAGGTTCGTCCGTTGGATATATCGATTACTAAGAATGTTCTGGCACTGATGATAAACAGTGCGGTTCTGGTATGGATAGTTCTGGGATGTGCCAGATGGTACAAAAAACATCCGGTGGAAAACGGTGCGCCTAAAGGTGGTGTCGGTATGATAGAATCACTGGTGCTTATGGTGTACAACGATGTGATAAAAGGATGTGTCGGTCCTGACTATCAACGATATGCTCCATATCTGCTCACGGCGTTTTTCTTTATATTGGTAAATAATCTGATGGGGCTTATTCCATTCTTCCCGGGTGGAGCGAATGTTACAGGTAATATTGCTATAACTTTAGTTCTGGCATTGGTTACATTCTTCTTTACAAATGCATTTGCCACCAAGGAGTATTGGAAAGAGGTGTTCTGGCCTGAAGTGCCGGTATGGCTTAAGGCTCCTGTACCGATGATGCCGGTTATAGAGTTCTTCGGGCTGTTTACAAAACCATTTGCCCTTATGATTCGTCTTTTTGCCAATATAATGGCTGGACATGCTGCCATACTTAGTTTGCTTGCCATAATATTTATTACGGTCAAGGTAGGACCGCTTATCAATGGCACAATGACTTTTGTATCAGTGGCATTTGGAGTGTTTATGACAGCACTTGAGGTTCTTGTGGCATTTATCCAGGCTTATGTCTTTACTATGCTTTCGGCCGTATTTATTGGCTTGTCGCGTGTAAAAGAAGAAAAAGAGAAAAAATAAAGAATTAAAAAACAAACAAATTAAAAACTTATAATTATGTTACTTTCAATTTTATTACAGGCTGCTGCTGGTGCAGGTTTAGGTAAATTTGGTGCTGCTCTTGGTGCAGCTATTGCAGTAATTGGTGCAGGTATTGGTATTGGTAAGATTGGTAGCTCCGCTATGGAAGCTATTGCTCGTCAGCCGGAAGCTTCAGGAGATATTCGTATGAATATGATTATCGTTGCTGCCTTGGTTGAAGGTGTGGCACTTATTGCAATTATCGTTTGTCTTTTGACATTGTTCCTATAATAATCAGCGTATGGGATTGTTGACTCCGGATCCGGGGTTGCTGTTCTGGATGGTGGTGGTATTCGGAATTGTCTTCTTTCTGTTGGCAAAATTCGGATTCCCAGTTATCATCAAGATGGTTGACGACCGGAAGGCGTATATCGACAACTCGCTGAAAGCTGCACGCGAAGCTAACGCACAATTGGCTAACGTGAAGGCCCAAGGCGAGAAAATCCTTGCTCAAGCTCGTGAAGAACAAGCCAGAATCCTGAAATCGGCCACTGAAACACGTGACCGTATCATTAGAGAGGCTCAGGAAAAGGCTCGTTTGGAAGGTGACCGTCTGATGGACGAAATGAAAAAGCAGATTGAAACTGAAAAGGAAAGTGCAATCCGCGATATCAGACGTCAGGTGGCTCTGCTTTCGGTGAGTGTTGCTGAAAAAGTGATACGCACTAAATTAGCTGACGATAAGGAACAGACTGAACTAATCAGTCGATTGGTGGACGAGATGGTTGAATCTTCTAAATAACCGGTTATGAATACAGGAGTAGTTTCAAAGCGTTATGCCAAGGCTTTGTTGGACTTTGCAATGGCAAAGGGAAACGAGAAGAAAGTATATCAGGAGGTTGAAACGCTGGCCGGACATTTTGCTAACGTGCCTGATTTGAAAAGAACAGTGGAAAATCCGGTAGTAACAAGAAAAATGAAACTGGATTTGCTGGTCGAGGCAGCAGGCGGAAAGGATGTCAGTGAAGAAATGAAACGTTTCCTTCAGCTTGTCATTGATGGAAAGAGGGAAAAATTCTTGCATTTCATGACATGGTCTTTTATAGACCAGTACCGGGAGAGGAAGCATATTTTGATGGGTAAACTGACTACGGCTGTTGAGGCTCCTGAACTTGTCAGACATCTGGAGGAAATTGGTTCGCTCAAGACAGATTCGACGGTAGAAATCAAAGCAAATATTGACCCTTCAATTATTGGAGGCTATATAATGGAGATTGACGGATATCGTTTGGATGCAAGCGTTGCCAACCAGCTTAGAAGAGTAAAACGTCAGTTTATTGATAAAAACAGAAGAATAGTATAATTATTGAATTGACAAATAATGGCAGATAATACTATAAAACCCAGCGAAGTTTCAGAAGTATTGCTCCAGCAGCTTGAAGGTATCGACACATCACTAAAGTTTGATGAAGTTGGTACTGTGCTGCAGGTGAGTGATGGGGTGGCTCGTATATACGGCTTGCGTAATGCTGAAGCCAACGAGCTGCTGAAATTCGAGAACGGAGTGATGGGTACCGTAATGAATCTGGAAGAGGACAATGTGGGTGCCGTCCTGCTTGGTTCTACTGACCAGATTAAGGAGGGTATGATAGTGAAACGTACAAAACATATCGCTTCAATCAATGTGGGTGAGGGTATGTTGGGACGTGTCATCGACCCTCTGGGCGTTCCATTGGACGGACGTGGTGATATAACCGGCGAGACCTTTGAGATGCCGCTTGAACGTAAGGCACCGGGAGTTATCTTCCGTCAGCCTGTAACAGAACCGTTGCAGACTGGTCTGAAGGCTATCGATGCCATGATTCCTATAGGACGCGGACAGCGTGAGTTGATTATCGGCGACCGTCAGACAGGTAAGACAGCAATCGCTATAGATACTATCATCAATCAGCGTTCAAACTATGAGGCCGGAAACCCGGTTTACTGTATATATGTAGCTATCGGACAGAAAGGTTCTACTGTGGCAAGCATAGTTAATGCACTTCGTGAACGTGGTGCAATGGATTATACAGTGGTAGTTGCGGCTACAGCATCAGATCCTGCTGCTATGCAGTATTTCGCTCCGTTTGCCGGTGCTGCTATCGGTGAATATTTCCGCGATACCGGCCGTCATGCACTGGTGGTATATGATGACTTGTCAAAACAGGCTGTGGCTTACCGTGAGGTGTCACTTATCCTTCGTCGTCCTTCAGGACGTGAAGCATATCCTGGTGATATATTCTATTTGCATTCACGTCTGCTTGAACGTGCGGCAAAGATTATCAACCAGCAGGAAGTGGCAGAACAGATGAATGATTTGCCTGAAAGTCTGAAAGGAAAAGTTAAGGCCGGCGGTTCATTGACAGCGTTGCCTATCATCGAAACTCAGGCCGGTGACGTATCAGCGTATATCCCTACTAACGTGATTTCAATCACCGACGGACAGATATTCCTTGAAACAGACCTGTTCAACCAAGGTTTCCGTCCTGCCATCAACGTAGGTATCTCGGTATCACGTGTGGGTGGTAGTGCACAGATAAAGAGTATGAAGAAGGTTGCAGGTACACTGAAAATTGACCAGGCACAGTATCGCGAACTTGAAGCATTCTCCAAGTTCAGCAGTGATATGGACCCTGTGACAGCAATGGCTATCGACCGTGGACGTAAAAACAATCAGTTGCTTATACAGCCACAATATTCTCCTATGCCTGTAGGCGAGCAGATTGCAATACTTTACTGTGGTACTCACGGGTTGATGCGTGAAATTCCTATCGGAAATATTCGTAATTTCCAGGATACATTCCTTTCAACTCTTCGTGTTAACCATAAGGAGGATGTAATAGATGTTCTAGAAAGCGGACAGATTAATGATACTGTAACAGCTATTATCGAGAAAGTGGCAGCTGAGATAGTGGCACAATATAAAGAATAAGTATTATGGCATCGCTGAAAGAAGTAAAAAGTAGAATAAACTCTATCAACGGCACGCTGAAGATTACTTCGGCCATGAAGATGGTGGCGTCGGCAAAACTTCACAAGGCACAGGAGGCTATCGAAAATATGCTCCCATACGAAAGTAAATTGTATGGAATCTTGAGAAACTTCCTTGCTTCCGGCGTTTCTGTTCAGACACCTTTCTCTATCAACAAACAGGTGAAGAAGGTGGCTATAGTGGCTTTTGCTTCGAACAGCAGTCTTTGTGGCGGATATAATGCAAATGTCATAAGACATCTTACCGCTTTGATAGACGAATATTCTGCCAAGGTAGGTAAGGAGAATATCCTGATTTATCCTGTGGGCAGAAAAATAGCGGAAGCTGTAAAGAAGATGGGAATGGAAGTGGCAGGTGACTATCAGCATATGAGCGGTAAACCTAACTATCAGGATGCTTCAGACCTTGCTTCGGAACTGATGACCAAATTCCTGAAGGGTGAAATACAGAAGGTAGATTTGCTGTATAATCACTTCAAGTCAACATCATCTCAGATTCTGACTCATGAAACTTATCTGCCGGTCGATGTTAACGGACAGGTTGGTGGAAATGAAGATGCTGAAACAAAGGAACAGGCTTACGACTATATAATTGAGCCGTCGGCTGAAGTTATAATGAATTCGCTTGTCCCGAAAGTTCTGAGGATGAAAATCTATACAGTGCTGCTTGATGCTGCGGCTTCGGAACATGCAGCCAGAACAATGGCTATGCAGATAGCGACTGACAATGCCAACGACCTTATTCAGGAACTTACTCTGGTATACAACAAGAGCCGTCAGCAGGCTATTACCAATGAGCTTCTTGATATAGTGGGCGGAACAATGGCTTGATAATCAATACACAGCATTACTGCAAAATAAGCATTACAATGTGAGGTTCTCGGACTCCATGTTGTAATGCTTTTCTTATATCCCTATAACTTTTAGGGAAATTCCCCTTAAATTGTAGGAATTTACTTTATATAATATGAACCGGTATGTGTACTTTTGTATCAAGGAAGTTAATGATAACAGAAGGAAACCATGAAAAGCTTGTTTAAGATTATTGCCTTTTCGGCACTAATCACCGTATTCCCTGTTCTGTTCTCTTCATGTGAATATGTAGGAATAGGTATAGAATTGGGTAACGGAACCAATAATTACCGTGAGGCTACATATTATTTGTGTAGCAGAACATGGGTTGAAGAATGGACTGACAGTTATGGAGATTTTCATCGCCAGGAATTACGTTTCTATGATAATAATGTTGGTGAGGATTATGTCCTGACTGTTGACAGACGTGGATTCCGTAAGGAATCGTCATACACATTTGTATGGGATTGGTATGATGCAAACTATACCAGTCTGAGGCTTAAATATGGGGCTAATGATTATTCTTATATGGATAATATAATAATGGGAAGTAACAGATTGGATTGTCTGTTGGATGGTTATCCGGCATGCTTCTATGGAAATTAACAGAAAATTATGAACAAAATGCAGCTTTAGATTGTTTTCGTTTTATAAAAAGTTGTCAGGCATCTCATAACATTTAAGATAATTAATTTTTTAGTTTATTCGTGTGGCTGTACCTCATTGTTTTCAGGATAATGCAGGTACAGTTTTTTTTATTGTTTCTGCAAAATACAAAACAATGCTTCTGCATAAACTTATATACTTTTCTTTTAATTCTCTATTTTTTCTTTTAAATTTGCAGCCTAATTAATGTAAAGCTATTTCTCAAAATATAAGATAATTAGATAAACAACATAAAACTATGAGTAGCAAATTTACTGAATATTCTCAGCTTAACCTGTCGGAAGTGAATAAAGAGGTGCTGAAGAAATGGGATGAGAATGATGTGTTCTCAAAGAGTATGACAGAACGTGAAGGTTATCCTTCGTATGTATTCTATGAAGGTCCTCCTTCGGCTAACGGTATGCCGGGTATTCACCACGTTATGGCTCGTACCATTAAGGATACATTCTGCCGCTTCAAAACCATGAAAGGTTTTCAGGTAAAGCGTAAGGCCGGATGGGATACTCACGGACTGCCTGTGGAACTTGGTGTGGAAAAAGCTCTTGGAATCACTAAGGAGGATATCGGTAAAACTATCTCTGTGGCTGAATACAATCATCACTGCCGTACCGATGTCATGAAATTTACTAAGGAATGGACTGACCTGACTCACAAGATGGGTTACTGGGTGGACCTTGAAAATCCTTATATCACATACGATAACCGTTACATAGAAACTTTGTGGTGGCTTCTAAAACAGCTTTACGGAAAAGGTCTGCTGTATAAAGGTTATACTATCCAGCCATACTCACCTGCTGCAGGTACAGGACTTAGCTCGCACGAGCTTAACCAGCCTGGTTGCTATCGCGACGTGAAGGATACTACTGTAGTAGGACAGTTCAAGATGAAGAACCCGAAACCTGAAATGGCTCAGTGGGGTACTCCTTACTTCATCGCATGGACTACTACTCCTTGGACATTGCCTTCAAACACAGCTCTTTGCGTTGGTCCGAAGATTGACTATGTAGCTGTACAGACTTATAACGGTTATACAGGCGAGAAGATGACTGTAGTTTTGGCAAAACCTCTTCTTTACACTCATTTCAACAAGAAAGCAGAAGAAATAGCTCTTGAAGACTATAAACCGGGCGATAAACTTATCCCATTCAAGGTGATAGGCGAGTACAAAGGTACTGACCTTGTAGGTATGGAATACGAACAGCTTATCCCATGGGTTAAGCCGGTTGAGGCTACTGCTGACGGATGGGTTGAGGCATCTGCAAAAGCTTTCCGTGTAATTCCAGGTGACTATGTTACTACAGAGGACGGTACAGGTATAGTACATATCGCTCCTACATTCGGTGCTGACGATGCCAATGTGGCTCGTGCTGCAGGAATTCCTTCATTGTTCATGATTAACAAGAAAGGCGAAACTCGTCCTATGGTTGACCTGACAGGTAAGTTCTATCTGTTGGAAGAACTTGATGAGGCTTTCGTGAAGGAATGTGTAAATGTTGACGCTTATAAAGAATATCAGGGACGTTGGGTTAAGAATGCATACGACCCTCAGTTCACTGTTGACGGCAAGTATGACGAAAAAGCTGCTCAGGCAGCCGAATCGCTTGATATATATATCTGCATGATGATGAAGCAGAACAATCAGGCATTCAAGATTGAAAAGCATGTACACAACTATCCTCACTGCTGGCGTACAGACAAACCGGTGCTTTACTATCCGCTGGACAGCTGGTTTATCCGTTCTACTGCAGCTAAAGACCGCATGATAGAACTGAACAAGACTATCAACTGGAAACCTGAATCAACTGGTACTGGACGTTTCGGTAAGTGGCTTGAAAATCTGAACGATTGGAACTTGAGCCGTTCCCGTTATTGGGGTACTCCGCTTCCAATCTGGCGTAATGATGAAGGCGAAGAGTTGTGTATCGGTTCTGTAGAAGAACTTTATAATGAAATTGAAAAGTCTGTAGCTGCCGGCTTCATGACAGAAAATCCATATAAGAAGCTTGGTTTCGTTCCAGGACAGTACAGCAAGGAAAACTACGATAAGATAGATTTACACCGTCCTTACGTTGACGATATCATTCTGGTTTCTGAAAGCGGCAAGCCGATGAAACGTGAAACAGACCTTATCGACGTTTGGTTTGACTCAGGTGCTATGCCATATGCACAGCTTCACTATCCGTTCGAAAACAAGGAGATAGTAGACAATCGTTCTTACTATCCTGCCGATTTCATTGCTGAAGGTGTAGACCAGACTCGTGGATGGTTCTTTACACTTCATGCAATCGCTACTATGGTGTTCGACAGTGTAGCTTACAAGAATGTTATCTCTAACGGTCTTGTGCTCGACAAGAACGGTAACAAGATGTCTAAGCGTCTTGGTAATGCGGTTGATCCGTTTGCTACAATCGAGAAGTTCGGCTCAGACCCATTGCGCTGGTATATGATTACCAATGCTTCTCCATGGGATAACTTGAAGTTTGATACTGAAGGTGTGGACGAAGTAAGACGTAAATTCTTCGGAACACTTTACAATACATATTCATTCTTTGCACTTTATGCAAATGTAGATGGATTCTGCTATGCAGAGAAAGATGTACCGATGGAAGAACGTCCTGAAATCGACAGATGGATATTGTCATTACTCAATTCATTGGTAAAGGATGTTGATGCTTGCTATAATGATTATGAACCAACTAAAGCTGGTCGTCTGATTACAGACTTCGTAAATGACAACTTGAGTAACTGGTATGTACGTCTGAACCGTAAGCGTTTCTGGGGAAATTCAATGTCAACAGACAAACTTTCTGCTTATCAGACATTGTATGTGTGTCTTGAAACAGTTGCAAAACTGATGGCTCCTATAGCTCCTTTCTATGCAGACCGTCTGTATATGGACCTTGTAAATGTAACAGGACGCGACAATGTAGTATCAGTACACCTTGCTAAATTCCCTGTAGCTGACGAAAGTCTTGTAAATAAGGAGCTTGAAGCACGTATGCAGATGGCACAGGATGTTACATCAATGGTACTTGCACTTCGTCGTAAGGTTAATATCAAGGTACGTCAGCCACTACAGTGTATCATGGTTCCTGTTGTTGACGAAGATCAGAAACGTCATATCGAAGCAGTTAAGGATTTGATTCTTAGTGAAGTCAATGTTAAGGAAATCAAGTTCGTAGAAGGTGCTTCAGGTGTATTGGTTAAGAAAGTTAAGTGTGACTTCAAGAAACTTGGTCCTAAGTTCGGAAAACAGATGAAGGCTGTAGCTGCTGCCGTAGCTGAAATGTCGCAGGAAGCTATTGCTGAACTTGAAAAGAACGGTTCTTACACATTCGCTCTTGATGGAGGTGATGCTGTTATCGAAACTGCTGATGTTGAAATCTTCAGCGAAGATATTCCGGGATGGTTGGTAGCCAATGAAGGACGCTTGACTGTAGCTCTTGAAGTGACAATTACTGAAGAACTCAGACGCGAAGGTATAGCACGTGAACTTGTAAATCGTATTCAGAACATCAGAAAGAGTAGCGGATTTGAAATAACTGATAAAATAAATATTACTTTATCAAGAAATTCCAATACAGATGATGCTGTAAATGAATATAATAATTATATTTGCAACCAAGTTTTGGCTAACTCACTTGAACTGGTAGACGAAGTTGCTGAAGGTACAGAACTCAACTTTGATGACTTCTCTCTGTTTGTGAAGGTTACCAAACAGTGATAAATGTTCCCATCTGCCGGATGTTGTAACACCTGGCAGATACTATTATTAATTTTAAAACTTAAACACTATGGCTGAGAAAACAAGGTATTCTGACGCTGAACTCGAGGAGTTCCGTGCCATTATCATGGAAAAGCTTCAGCTCGCAGAACGCGACTATGAGAAACTTAAAAGCAGTATTATGAATGCTGACGGAAATGATACAGACGATACATCGCCTACATACAAAGTGCTGGAAGAGGGTGCCAGTACATTGTCGAAGGAAGAGACAACTCGCCTGGCATCAAGACAGCTTAAGTTTATTCAGAATCTGCAGGCAGCTTTGGTACGAATTGAAAACAAAACATATGGTGTTTGTCGCGAAACAGGCAAACTTATACCAAAAGAACGTCTTCGTGCAGTACCTCATGCTACATTAAGCATCGAAGCTAAACAACAAGGAAAGAAGTAATTTTTATTATTTTATGGAATTGAGAATCGAATTTTTTTCGGTTCTCAATTTTTTAGATTAAATTTCAGTTTCATTGTGTTTTAAGTTTAACTTACTACATAGGTATTTAGTATGAATAAGATATTTTCTCAAGGCAGGATGGCTGCTATTATAGTGGTTGTGGTATTGATTATAGACCAGATTATAAAAATCTGGGTGAAAACAACCATGTTCCTGCATCAGAATTATAAGATAACAGACTGGTTTTACATTTATTTCACAGAGAATAACGGTATGGCTTTCGGTTTGGAAATATTTGCCAAGCTTTTTCTAACCATCTTCCGCATAGTAGCTGTCATATTGATTACATGGTATATAGCCAAGCTTGTCCGTCAGCCCAAAAAGGTCAAGACCGGTTATATAGTATGTCTGTCGTTAGTTTTGGCAGGAGCCATAGGCAATATAATAGACTGTGTGTCCTATGGTGAAATATTCAGCGAAAGTACAAGAACTCAGATTGCAAGTTTCGTACCTATGGGAGAGGGGTATTCCGACTGGCTGCATGGAAAAGTAGTCGACATGTTCTATTTTCCGATTATCGATACTTACTGGCCTGACTGGATGCCATTGGTTGGTGGAGAGCATTTTATATTTTTCAGCCCTATCTTCAACTTTGCCGATGCTGCTATCAGTTGTGGAATAATAGCGTTGCTTATATTCTACAGTGGTTATCTGAATTCATTGTCACACACAGAAAAGAAATAATCAATACACTTTTTTTATGAATAAATATTTACGCTTATTGCTTTGTGGAACAGTTTTTACCGTAGTGTCTTGTGGTAAACAAATTCCTGATGATATCATACAGCCGTCTGATATGGAAGAGTTGTTGTACGATTATCATTTGGCTCTCACCATGGGTAATGATTTGAGTTATTCTGAAAGATATAAGCGTGAATCTTATAAAAATTATGTATTCAAGAAACATGGTGTGACTGAAGCTGAGTTTGACTCTTCAATGGTCTGGTACACAAGAAATACTAAGGAACTTACAGATATTTACAAGAATCTTCAGAAGCGGTATGAAATGGCCGAAGAGCAGATGAAGTCGGAACTTAATAAAAGAAGCGGTCAGATTTCTGTATCGCTTTCCGGTGACTCTGTTGATGTGTGGTCAGACAGAAATCTGTATTGGCTTACTACTTCTCCGCTTACCAACAGGCTTATGTTTGACCTCAAGGCTGATACTACCTTCCACAATAAGGATATCCTTGTGCTTGAGGCTGATTATAGCTTCTTAGCGTATGAAAAGAATACTGCAAAGGCTGTTGTATCTATGAAAATAACATTTGATAATGACAGTACTCTGGCAATGTCGAAGGTTATAGAAAAGTCCGGAAAAGAACAGTTGGTTCTGCAACCTGATTCAGCATATAAATATAAGAGTGTCAGTGGCTTTGTATATTACAGTAATCCTGATTCAGCTGATGCTACAGTACTTATCAATAACATTAAGCTGTTACGTTACAGAGAAGGAAATTTTAGGTCCAATGCGGTCGGTAAGCCCGTAGAAGTTTCAGATAAAGTTTCTCAAAAGCAGGAAAACGATAGGCCGGAAGCAAAGGAGCAGGAAGTACGTGTTTCTGACAGAAAGGTGAGAGAAGGAAATGGGGTAGACAAAATCAAACGTGTTTCCGAGAGATAGATTTCTGATGAAAAGATTTGCTTCACACAGATTGTATATTCCGCATTTGGGGTTGTTTCTGAAAAATCATGTTGTTCAATTAGACGAACAGACTGGTGCCGTAACAGATTATTATCCTTTTACCGAGGAAATAAGTTTTACTGAGTGGCTGAACGGTCTGATTGTACTGTCGTATGATTCCCCAAAGATATTATTATGTGGAACGCCGGAGCAGATGTCGGATTCAACAGTTTTGTTCGTGGATAATGATAAAAAGTTAAGGAGCAAATTACCATCAGAGGATGATAATAAACTCCTTACTCTTAATGCATATTATGTAACTTCGTTTAATGTTTCAGACATGTGCTTCTCGGACAACAGTATTGTTGTGCGATTGTCTTAAATCTGCCGTCTTCTGAATTCAGAGCATACAATGGCTGTTGCTATAGCTACATTCAATGATTCTGAAGTTTCGTTACCTTGAGGATAGTTAGGTATAAGTATTCTTCTATTGATAAGTTCCGAAACCTCTTTACTGATACCATTTCCTTCATTTCCCATCACGATAAGTCCGTTTGCAGATAATTCATTTTCGTAGATATTTTTGCCATCGAGGAAAGTTCCGAAAACCGGAACATCATTAAGTCTTGAAATCAGTTCCTTCAAATCGCAATAGTGTAGTTTTACTCTCGCGAGTGCGCCCATAGTGGCCTGTACGGTTTTCGGACTGAACGCATCGGCAGTTCCGTTTGAGCAATATATGTTTTTTATTCCGAACCAGTCGGCCACTCTTATGATGGTACCGAGATTTCCAGGGTCCTGCACATCATCGAGAGCCAGGCATAGTTCCTTCCGTGGATTATTTTCTGATAATTTATAGACAGGTGTCTCGAAAACGGCCAAAACATCTTGTGGAGTTTTGAGCAGACTGGCACGTGACAGCTCGTCCTTTTCTACAGTTATTATTTCGTCAGCCGATATCTGTGTGTTGGAGTTAAGCCATTCCTGAGTCGCCACCAATAACTTGCATCTGAAATGTCCGGCAAGGTCGGATACCAACTTGTTTCCTTCCGCTAAAAATGCTTTGTTCTCTTTTCTGAATTTCTTCAATTCCAAAGAACGGATAAACTTTATTTTATTTTTACTGAGCATGATTTAAATAGTCTGAAGTTATTTCCGACAAAGCTAAGAAGATATTTTCAATTTACAGATATATTATTAAAAGTTTAACTTCGTAAACTTCGAGTTCGTAATCGTATTTATTCATCTTATCTATTAAAACTCGGAGATTATAGAATGGCATGAATAATCTTATTGCCGATAAGAGGATAATTTTCATCAGTATATATTCTGTTAGTGGAATTTTGTGTACATTTGCAAATAAATAAGTTTGATTTTCCGAATGATGAATCAGTTTCGTACATACATATTCACCATAATTATTTCACTGCTGCTCGGTGGGTGTTCTGTGGGTAAATTCATACCTGAAGGACAATATTTGCTCGACGAAGTACATATCAGCAGCGACAACAGTGAGATAAAGTCTTCGGAAATGTATTCATACGTCCGCCAAAAGCCAAATTCCAAATGGTTCAGCCTTGTAAAGCTTCCTATGTACATCTATTGCGCTTCTGGCAAGGATTCTACAAAATGGATAAACAGGTTCCTGCGTAGAATAGGGGATGCACCGAGAATATACGACCGGTCTGTAGCCGAAGAAACACGATTGCAGATTCTTGGAGCAGTACAGAACAAAGGGTATCTCAGTGCACAGGTGTCATTAGAAGAGAGAAAGAAAAAGAACAAGCTCAATGCATATTACAAGGTATCTTCAGGCAAGCCATATATGATTTCCAGTGTCAATTATAATGTTGAAGATTATGTGATAAGAGGATTGTTGATGAATGATTCTGTAAAAAGCGGATTGAAAGAAGGTATGCGTTTTAATGTCAATATGCTTGAGGAGGAAAGAAACAAGATTGCGCAATATCTTCTGAACAGGGGATACTACAGATTCAACAAAGATTATATTACATTTCAAGCAGATACAGTCAGGGGTACGTATAAGATTGACCTTACAATGAATATATCATTGAGCAGCAACAGGGGAGAAAGTACGGGCTCTTTACACCGCCAGTATGAAATAAGAAGCGTAAATTACATTCTGGACGGAGACAATGCCTATGCTGCAAACGAATCTTCTACAGTCGATACAATACAGTATGATGGTATAAACATCCTGTACGATGATAAGTTGTTCTTGCGTCCAGGAGTGATTGCTTCACATAATAGGATAGTGCCGGGAAAACTGTATTCCAACCGTGATGTGATGTCCACATATTCATCTTTGTCACGCTTGGGAATACTGAAATATTCTAACATAAGATTTGTGGAACATCTTGATAATGACTCTGCCTATCTTGATGCATATGTATCATTATCGAAGAATAAGAACAAGACTCTTTCTTTTCAGGTAGAAGGTACGAACTCGGCTGGCGATTTGGGAGCGGCTGCTTCTGTAACATACACTCACAGAAATCTTTTTAAGGGTTCCGAAACGTTTAATATCAAGGCCAGAGGTGCATACGAGGCTGTAACGGGTCTTGAGGGATATTCAAACAATAACTATACGGAATACGGTGTTGAAACAAGTCTTGAGTTTCCGGAATTCATGTTTCCCTTTCTGAAATCTGACTTTAAGAAGAGTGTAAATGCCAAGTCGCAGGTCAGTGCGAAGTACAACTGGCAAATCAGACCTGAATTTGAGCGAACATTGGCTTCGGCAGCATGGAGCTACAGATGGAACAGCAGAAGAAGAGCGAGTCACAGGCTTGATGTACTCGATATAAATTATATCTATATGCCATACAGGTCTAAGACATTTATCGAGTATCTTAATTATATGGATGAGATAAATCCACTATTGAGATACAGTTATGAGGATTTGTTCATTGTTAGGTTGGTCTATACTTATACTTACAACAGCGCCGGAGTTTCAACTCAGCAGACAGCCAAAAAAAGTTCATACTCCATCCGTTTCAATATAGAAGAGTCAGGTAACCTTATTTACGGTTTTTCTAAGTTGATACACGGAAAACCGTCTGATGGAGAATCTTTCAGAATGGGAAATATCAGTTTTGCCCAATATGTAAAGACAGACTTTGATTATGCAAAGAATATTATGATTGACGATAGAAATGCTGTGGTCTTTCATATAGGTACGGGTATTGCAATTCCTTATGGTAATTCAAAAAGTTTGCCTTTCGAAAAACTTTATTTCTCAGGAGGTGCAAACAGTGTGAGAGGGTGGAGCGTACGTTCTTTGGGACCGGGAGGATATCGTGGAGCTTCAGGCTCACTTGATTATGTCAATCATACCGGTGATATAAAATTGGATATGAATGTGGAATACAGAACACACCTGTTCTGGAAATTAAATGCTGCAGCATTCATTGATGCCGGAAACGTGTGGACATTGAAGAACAGATATTCAGATTCTACTGGGCAGTTTGCTTTCAACCGTTTTTATAAGGAGATAGCGGTTTCATATGGTCTGGGAATACGTTTCGATCTTGATTTCCTGATTCTCCGATTCGATGGAGGTATGAAAGCTGTAAATCCTATGGGAAGCGGAATTGAGAGGTTCCCTCTTATTGTACCGGATTTCTCGCGCGATTTTGCTTTCCATTTTGCGGTGGGCTATCCTTTTTAACTTATATGATACATATTTATACAAAATATTTATGGCAAAAATAGAATCTAAACTTTACACTCGTGATGAACTTCGCGAACTGGAGGAATGGTTTAAGAGTGTGGAATTGCCTGAGTCAATACAGTTGGACAAGGCGACATATATTCCTAATCTGAAGGACACTCTTGCAAAGCTTGTGACACAGGCTGAGATAAATTGTGATAATCCCAAAATGCAGGGGCCTATATATATTCTTGAGCGTCTTAAGACCAAGCTTGAAGAAACTCAAAAGTGAATATAATTGCATAAATCAAAAACATGTACTAACTTTGTCGTTCAAAAGATTAAAATACTCATAATATGTTTAGAAGTCATACTTGTGGCGAGTTGAGACTTGCCGATGCAGGCAAAAATGTAACGCTTTCCGGATGGGTACAGCGTACACGTAAAATGGGAGGAATGACATTCGTTGACCTCCGCGACCGTTATGGTATCACACAGTTGGTTTTCAATACCGATGTGAATGCCGACCTTTGTGAAAAAGCTAATCATCTGGGACGTGAGTTCGTTATTCAGGTAAAAGGTACCGTGAACGAACGTTCAAGCAAAAACAATAATATTCCTACAGGTGATATCGAAATCATCGTTTCTGAGCTTAACGTCCTGAACTCAGCTCAGACTCCTCCTTTCACAATCGAAGACAATACCGACGGTGGTGACGACCTTCGTATGAAGTACCGTTACCTCGATCTTCGTCGTACTGCTGTGCGCAAGAACTTGGAATTGCGTCACCGCATGACAATGGAAGTACGCCGCTATCTTGACAGCAAGGGATTCCTCGAAGTGGAAACTCCTATGCTTATTGGTTCTACTCCTGAAGGTGCACGTGACTTTGTCGTTCCGTCACGTATGAATCCGGGGCAGTTCTATGCACTTCCACAGTCACCACAGACATTGAAGCAGCTGTTGATGGTTTCAGGTTTCGACCGTTACTTCCAGATTGTGAAATGTTTCCGAGATGAAGACCTTCGTGCCGACCGTCAGCCTGAGTTTACTCAGATAGACTGCGAAATGAGCTTCGTTGAACAGGAGGATATCATCAATACATTTGAAGGCATGGCTAAACACTTGTTCAAGGAATTGCGTGGTGTAGAGCTTACTGAACCGTTCATCCGTATGCCATGGGCAGACGCAATGAAATATTATGGTAGCGACAAACCTGATTTGCGCTTCGGTATGAAATTCGTAGAACTGATGGACATCCTCAAAGGTTACGGTTTCTCTGTATTCGACAATGCTGCATACATTGGTGGTATCTGTGCCGAAGGTGCTGCTACATATACACGCAAGCAGCTTGACCAGTTGACAGACTTCGTTAAGCGTCCTCAGATAGGTGCCAAGGGATTGGTTTACGCACGTGTTGAGGCCAACGGTAACGTGAAGTCAAGCGTTGACAAGTTCTATTCACAGGAAGTTCTGCAGAAGATGAAAGAAGCATTTGGTGCTAAACCGGGTGACTTGATTCTTATCCTCAGTGGTGACGATGTGATGAAGACACGTAAGCAGCTTTGTGAACTTCGTCTTGAAATGGGTAATCAGTTGGGATTGCGCGACAAGAACAAGTTTGCTTGTCTGTGGGTTGTTGACTTCCCAATGTTCGAATGGAGCGAAGAAGAAGGCCGCTTAATGGCTATGCACCACCCATTCACTCATCCTAAGGATGAAGATGTCGCACTTCTTGACACTAATCCTGCTGCAGTTCGTGCAGATGCATACGATATGGTTATCAACGGTGTCGAAGTAGGAGGTGGTTCAATCCGTATCCACGACTCTCAGCTTCAGGCTAAGATGTTCGAAATTCTTGGATTTACTCCAGAAAAGGCACAGGAACAGTTCGGCTTCCTGATGAACGCATTCAAGTTCGGTGCACCTCCTCACGGTGGTCTTGCTTACGGTCTTGACCGTTGGGTATCACTCTTTGCAGGTCTGGATTCAATCCGTGACTGTATAGCATTCCCTAAGAACAACTCTGGTAGAGATGTTATGCTTGATGCTCCTGGTTATCTTGACCAGAAACAGCTTGACGAACTTAACCTGGTAGTTGATATCAAAGAAAAGAACTGATAAAAATTTAGTATATATAATAAGGCACGGATACAGGAGTGTTTCGGCTATCCCTGTTTCCGTGCCATATTTTTGATTTTAGTTAATGAAAGAAACAGTACGCATCATACGATTTGTTATAGTAGGAACACTTAATGCCATTATTGCTGCATTGGTGGTCTGGCTGCTTATGGATATATGCAATCTTGACTATATGATAGCCAATATATCAGCATATACGGCAGCTCAGATAAACAATTTCCTATGGTGCAAGTACTGGATTTTCCCTCTTGACAAAGAAACAAAAAAGAACAGCATCCAGCGTCAGATACTGTTCTTCCTTATAGCTTTTGTCATGGCCTATAGTGCCCAATTCGTGTTTCTTCTTATATTGGTGGAACTTCTTCACCTCAATGAATATCTGGCCCAATTCTTCGGACTCTTTGTTTATGGTGCTGTAAACTTTATTAGCAACAAGATGATAACTTTCAAATAAGTTAATTATCCGTATTCTTTTCTTATGCCATTGAATTCAAGTTTTTGTCCTCCAGATAGCTCATTTTGTTTTCTGTTATCACTTGTCTTGTCTTTTCTGCATCGTCTGTTCTGAATACGAGGATTCCTTTTCCTCCAAGCAGGAAAGAATATAAGTATGAGATTCCTATTCCGGCATCAGTAAAGCTTTTTATGGCATCTGCAGCTCTTCCCGGATAGTTGTCAAGCGTTATGGCGAATACTTCCGAAACATTGGCGGATATACCTGCATTGTTCAATGTCTGAAAAGCCCTTTCAGGGTCGGAACATATTATCCTGTATATACCGTATTCCACAGTGTCGGAGATAGTAGAAGCAATAAGTTGTATTTCAGCTTCTTTAAGCAGTTCAAGAACCTTTAGCAGAGTTCCCGATTTATTTTCTACAAATACTGATAGTTGATGTACAGTCATGATGAATATATCTTTAAATTAATGTTTTACGCAAATCTTTCACTCTCACAGCTTTTCCTTCCTGTTTTGGCAGACTGCCTTTAGGAACAAGTTTTACGATTGGTGTTATCAGAATCTCGTCTTTCAGCTGTCTTGTAATTTCTTTTGTAAGCTTTTGCAGTGAGCCGAAATCGTCTGTAAATTCGTTCAGTTCCACTTCCACCGTCATTTCATCGTTTGCATCGAGGTTGGTAAGTGTAATCAAATAGTCAGAGCCGAGTTCCTTGAACTGCATAAGTATAGTCTCTATCTGGATAGGGAAGATGTTCACACCTTTCAGTATAATCATGTCGTCACTTCTGCCTTTCATGCGGTCCAAGCGTCTGTGATGGCGTCCACATTTACATTCTCCTGGCAGGAATCTTGTCAGATCTCTTGTCCTGTATCTAAGTAACGGCATGGCTTCACGGTTTATGGTAGTAAGTACCAGTTCGCCCACCTCACCTTCGGGAACAGGCTCAAGTGTTTCAGGGTCTACTATTTCCACAATATAGTAGTCCTCCCATATATGAAGACCGTTCTGTTCTGTACATTCGAAAGCCACTCCAGGACCGCACATTTCCGACATACCGAACGAATTGTATGCCTTCACTCCAAGCATCTTTTCGATTCTCTTTCTTTGCTCCTCTGAGTGTGGCTCTGCACCGATAATCAGTGTTTTCAGTTTGGTGTCTTTGGCCGGATTTATTCCCATCTCCTCCATTACTTCATACAATCGTCCCGCGTAGCTTGGTATGGCATGCAGGGCTGTTGTACCGAAATCTGTGATGAATTTGATTTGTCTTTTAGTGTTTCCGGCAGCAGCTGGAACGGTAAGCATTCCGAGGCGTTCAGCTCCATATTGGAATCCTAATCCTCCTGTAAACATACCGTAACCGGATGAGTTTTGGAATATATCACCTGCTCTCAGTCCCACCATGTGAAGGCATCTTGCCACGGCATTAGCCCATTCGTCGAGATCTTTCTGAGTGTGAAGTATTACTGTGGGAGTTCCTGTAGTTCCGCTTGACGAATGTAGTCTGACTACATCTTTAAGAGGTACGGCTGAAAGTCCGTAGGGGTAATTGTCGCGCAAATCCTGCTTCGTAGTGAATGGTATCTTTCTGATATCATCGAGCGTTTTTATATCTTCAGGTTTAAGGTTGTATTCTTCAAATCTTTTTTTGTAGAAAGGAGAATTCATGCAATGTCTTACTGTTTTTTGCAGTCTTTCCAGTTGCAGTTTCTCTATTTCTTCTCTCGTCATAGTTTCCATCTCGGTATGGAGATATTTGCAGTCGTTTTCCATTATAACAATTATTTGTAAGGTTTTATTATTCTCGTTCGGTATATAACATCAAACAGACCGATGTTAATATTGACTGACTGCAAAATTAGAAAAAAATATCAAAACAACAAGTAAAAACTTCATTTTTACTGTTTATGTGATTTTTATATATCAAATTGATGTTATAATTGTTCGTCTTCTATCTTTTTTAAGAATCCTACAGGCATTTCCACCATGGCACATCCTAACATTTCTAACCGGACAGAGACCTGACTCTTGCCATCTATATCTATAAGTTCTCCTTTAAGTCCTTTGAGAGGACCTTTTATCACCTCCACTTTTTCTCCTGGTTTCAGTGGTTCGCAACAGAACCTCACGGTATTTTCCGAATAGTCAAGCATAAACATGAAGCGTTCCATTTCTTCATTCCTTATGATTGCCGGTTTGTGAGTAGCTTTGTCTATCATTGTACCGTTCACAGATGGAATGGATTTTAAGACCTCTATTCTGGTTTTATCATCAGATTTTATAAAGATAATCATCGGGATGACTATTTCCTTTACCTTTTTCTTTCTGTCGCTCCATTGTTTAACAGTTTCCTGTAATGGTAAGTAATGTTTAACCCCCATTTTATATAGTTTCTCTGCAGTTTTCTTTTCATGATGCATTTTTACATACATCGCATACCAGTGTTCATTCTCCATCTATATAATAGTTTAGCTTAATAGGATTCTGTAAGTAAAAAATAATACAAATGTATAAATAAAAATCAATACAACATTTGCCATAGCGTGTTTATTATTAAAAAGTTTATTCATAGTGTAATCATTAATATTTACCGTATTATGCTGTAAGGTATATTTTTTTGCTTATATTTGTTGAAAGTATGGTAACTAATATATTTTTAGTATGGATGAAATAGAAGTTATAATAAGCGGTATATCAGATTTGCTGAGGCCTTCCACATCGCATGCCCTAATATTGGAGGAAGTCTGCGGCAATGAATCGAAAAGACGGCTTGCGATGATTATAGGTGACCGTGAAGCTACTGATTTAAGAACGTGCATGTCAGGATATAAGACACCGCGCCCGTTGACTTTCGATTTAGTAGCATCTTTGCTTCTTGAGGCAGATGTGACGGTTAATAAAGCCGTAATCTATGATGTCAATGATGGTGTTTTCAATTCATATATCTATTGCACACGTCCTGACGGAAGTACATTTAAGGTTGATTCTCGTCCTACAGATGCTTTTTCTTTATCTCTGAAAATGGGCTTTCCGATTTTTGTTACTGATGAAATATTAGAGAAAGAAAAGATACGAATTGTTACATCCGATGGTTCCGGATTCAGTATGCCGCTTAATTCAGTCGGTACAGATATGCTCCAGATGGATTTGGAGGCCGCAGTTAATAACGAGGATTATGAGAGGGCAGCAATGCTTAGAGATGAAATTTCAAGGAGAAAAGGTGAATGAAATGTTATGAAATGTTTATGACGACGATTTAAACCAAAATATAGTTAAATATATGCATTTTTACTATGGTCTTATATGTTACATAACATAAAACCCGTATATTTGCACTGTGTTTTTCATGGTATTAGATTTAAGGTTAATGAAGATTGGGAGTCTGGGAAGATTCCCTTTTTTTATGTATATAATTTTATTATCTGTTTTCACATTTTCTACCGGATAGAGAATACGGTACAGATTGGTACCATTATGCTATGAAAAGCTAATAAGCAAGGATAATAAATACAAAATATAGCGACAATAAAGGCGTGAAACTGCTTGAGTCTTCACGCCTTTATTTATAAATATTTATCGTTACTTATTTTATTCCCTAAAAATCAACAATATTCTGTATGAGCAACTCATAAGCCACCACAGTTCTTTACTGCAAAAGAACAGATTTATTTGATAAATATTGTGGTATAAATACATAATAATCAAATCAATGGAGCAATTTTAACAGAATATCCGGTTTTATCCTTACCTTTGTATATATATAACCTGAGGTTTGTACCCGCAAAACGAAAAGAAAACAATGCAGATTCATAACAATACATTGATAGCGGAATGCTCGTCTTACGATTTCAAGGAAATGCTGGAGCGTAAGAAAGTAAAGTCATGGCTCAAATCCGTATCGGCTTTTGCCAATACAGACGGTGGCAGTTTGTTTTATGGAGTAAACGACGACGGAGTGATTGTAGGTTTAGAGAATCCACAAGCAGACGCCAACAAACATTCTTTTGTTATCCTTGCCAACACATTCCGTGAGCAAACCCATCAGGAATGGAATGATAAATATTTGGAGTCATTCGGACTTGTCACATCTGACGGTAAACTGACCAATGTCGGATTGCTGTTTGTGGATAATTGCACTGTATTCCAATCACGTATTTTCTGTACCCGTTGGACAGGACTCTATAAAGACGATGCAATCAGTTCCGTAGAGCATCGGGCAAATCTTGTATTGCTTTTGAAATATGGTATGGACTTCATCAAGAACTATACTATGAGCGGATGGGTGAAGATGCCGAACTATCGACTTAACCTACCCGACTATTCCGACCGTGCTATCTTTGAAGGATTGGTAAATCATCTTATACATAGAGATTACACGGTAATGGGTGGTGAAGTACATATTGATATCTATGATGACCGGGTAGAATTGGTATCACCCGGCGCAATGCTTGATGGTACACAAATCCAAGACAGAGACATATACAAAGTGCCGTCCATGCGCCGTAATCCTGTCATTGCGGATATGTTTACCCAGTTGGATTATATGGAGAAACGTGGTTCAGGTTTAAGAAAAATGCGGGAACTTACTGAGAAACTGCCTAATTTCCTGCCGGGCAAAGAACCACAATATCAAACAGAAGCGATTTCTTTCTATACCACATTCTATAATCTGAATTGGGGAGAGAACGGGAGGATACCTGTTGAGGAGGTGGCAAACAGGGTAAATAGTACCCTCGAAAAGTACCCTGTAAACGAAGAAAGTTCTGTCAAAAAGTTCGGTGTAAACGAAGAAAGTTCGGAGAAAACCTTCGGTGATTTACAGAAATCTTCGGTGAAAACCTTCGGTGATTTGCAAAATTCTT
>Reeses_p1__coassemble_159_pt1 | contig 55209 bp, 47 predicted proteins | sample Reeses_p1__metabat2_high_PE_011 | metagenome-assembled genome bin Reeses_p1 | reverse complement strand
CCACGTTCAACTCTTTGTAACCGACAGTCTCCTTACGGCTGTATTCGTGCAGAAGTTTGTTGCTGTGTTCCAATGTAGAGCGGGCCAGCAACAGGCTGCGCTGTTGCTTATGGTCGTTTATGTAGGCTTCCACCGTGCCTATGTCAAAACTCCACTGTCCCTTTGCGGTCAAAGGGACAAGCAGCATGAATATCAGTCCGAATATGTATGTTCTGCCTGTGTTCATTGCTTACCCTCCTTGATCTTTTTGTTTCTTGCGTTCTCCATCCATCGGTCGTGGCATTCTTCCACAAGGGACAGCCTGCGCCCTTCTTCGTCATTGATTGGGGGTAGCACATCCTTCAGCACGTCAATGATACTGCGTTTGTAGTGCATCATCTTCTCCAAGGACACCAAATCGGCATAAATCTTCGTAAGCCGGGAATCCACTTCACGGGCAATCTCTAAACGGTCGCTTGACCAAAGCAGATGGTACATGTCATTTGTCTTCGTATCTTCCTGCGAGGCTGTCCGGGCATATTCCGTGGTTATCTTGCATTTCGGATATTCTTTCGCAATCTCGGCTATACGGTCGTTGACTAACTTTGTCTTCTCCTTTTCGCTCATGCTGGGATCGAGTGTCATCACTTCCACTACGTGGGTATCGGAATATTCCGTGGTCAAGTCCCACGAGATTTGCAGGATGGCTCTATGTATCTTGATACCCAGAAAATATTTCGGCTTGCGTGCGATTTTCAGTATTGCCCTGAACGTGATGATACCGTTAATATTGGGTATCGTCCCTTTTCTGGTAAAGGTGTAGCCGTTCCACGATCCGTTATCCTGCCAGGTGATGTTGTAAGCTGATTTGCAGTCCTGCATGATTGCCGGTATGCGGTAGTAGTCATCGGTTTGTACATTGTTGTCACTTTGGGCTTCTTCTTTTGCCTGTGCAATTTCAGCCTGTTTCTGTTGCCAGGTGGCAAGCTCCGGCTTCAGTCTCTCTATTTCCGCCTTGTTCTCATTATATTTCTGACGGAGAGGAACGGCATCCTCCACACTGGCATTGGCAATCTGTTTGATAAGCGATTCATTTTCCTTTTCCAATGCGGATATTTGGGACTGGAGCGCGTAAACCTTGTTGTCCGCTTCCCGCTGCATGGCATCGAGTTCTGATAAGTCAAGTTCCTCGCTTTCGGCTGTAGTCTTCATTGCGCACTCCTTGGAATGGGCATTGAGCGTACTTCCGCATTTCCGGCACTTGTACTGGGTTGTTCCTTGCCCAAGTGTCGCACCGTCCGAACAGGTGACACTGATTGTTACCGTCTCACATCCTTTCAGTTTCTCTTCATTGGTTGCCTGGTAATAGTTCCGGCTGTCTGAAGCGATATAATAGACGTAACCGTCTTCGTTTTCATTAAACTCTGACAAAAGTGCATTCAGTTGTGCTTTGAAAGTGTTCAAGTCCATAGAGTAGGAGTCGAATAAATCATCATAAACAACTTCTTCATTATCCCACTTCTTAGTTACGTGGATTTCATAGGCGTAGGCTTTCTTGGTCTGTTTCTTTCCTTTTTTAATGATATAACTTGACTGATAATAATTGATGATGTAATTGAAGCCGTCATTGGCATTGTTGAGCTGTTGCACTCTGCTTCTTGACCATCCGGCATAACGCTCTGAATTAGAAAGTGCCTGCTCCCGTTGTGTGGCATTGGGATAGAAGTTCGGATCGTTTGTCTGAAAGCGAGTCCATTCTCCACCTTCAAGAATACTCTTGTCATCGGTAGGAGGAAAATAATCACAAAGAGATACACTGCCACGGTCACGTTTAGCAATATACCATCGCTGGGTATAGTAATTTCCTGCAGTTTCGTCCAAATAGTCAGTAATCCATGAAGAAAGGTTATAATCACTGAATTTGAATAATCCGGCCACATTGTCCGGACCACCCACGATACCGAGTATGGTCTGTCCTGCATTGTCTTCCAACTGCTCGAAGAGACCGCTGTAATGCTCATAGATGTTGATGACCTTGCTGATCTTGCCGTTCATCAGCTCATGGAAAGAGTTTTGTTGCAAAAGGGCGTTACCAATGTTGGTGATACCCGAAGTGGCAAGACCGGCTCCCATTTGGTAGAGTTTGTCCAAATCGGCTTTCAGATTCTCTTTCGTGAAATTGCCCGGAACTTTGGATAGGTCGTCAAAGAGGCGTTCCCAATCCACATTGCCGATTTCCGATAGTTTCAAGATAGCGGCTATCTCTTCGTTGAACTCCAAAAAGGCGATGTCTGAAAATGACAAGGTACTGTTGGTGACAACGCTCTCAAATTGCATACAGAGTGATTTAGTGTCATCACACACTTTCATCAGATAGCTGCCCCAATGAAGGGCGGTCTGAGGGGATCGGAGCATCAACTTGGCGACAATCCATGTCTTGGGGATAATCTTGTGTGCCACCAAGTGATAAATCCTGCGGTAGTAGTAATTTTCCGTAGCACTGCTCCAAATACCCAAATCAGTGAGTGCTTTGCGCTCCAAAAATTTGCTTGCGAATATACCGGCTGTAGCCACTTCCGAAGCCTTGTAGTGTTTCAGGATAGCTTGTACCTGCTCGTCATAATAGGCTTCCGCAACGGCACCCGTGCCGTATGCTGCAACCATGGCGGCCACGGTCTTCGTATCAATGTTTACGCTGTAATACTGGGCGTGGGCTTGTTGGGCGAAAATCGTGGCTATTGTCATTATTATGAGAGCGAATCGTTTCATTGTTGTTTTGTCTTTGGGTGATGAAGATTCAATACTTTCCCGGCAGCGTTCACTTTTAGGGCAAACGGCAGGGATTTGTTTATTCCGGAAGCATCCCAGTCGGCACAATACCGCTCGATGGCTTCCTTGTGGCTGCATTGCAGCTCTGCTTTGTAGAGTTTCAACGCCTCTTTTTCCGCACGTTCCGTGGTATAGGTCATATAGCACTCATGCGGTTCTTCCACGCCATAGACTCCGCTGGTCGTACCACGGCGGATAAAGACTTCACGGAAGAAACTGCGTCCGTCCTTGTTTTCCAGACGGTTGATGGTGAATATTTTCTTACAGTCCACATCGGTCAGTCCGAGTATCGCCTTGATGGTGTCGAAGCGTTCACGGAATTTGCTTTGGTCAAGCAGCATCACCACATCGGAATTGTTGATGATAGCTTCCTTTACGATTTCAGATCCGATTATGTCCTGGATTTCCTGTGTGACTACACCTACACTTGCCCAGAACTTTCGAGCGGTCTTGTACATAAACTTGATATATTCCGCCATAAGTGGGGAAGCGATGGCTTTCCAGGCTTCTTCAATTACCAGTACCTTGCGATTTTTCTTGATGCGCATCTTCTGCAGGAACACGTCCATAATGATGAGCGTTACTAAGGGGAACAGGAGCGGGTCATCTTTTATTGAATCGATCTCGAAGACGATGAAGGTCTCATCAAATAGCGAACTGTCCATATTCTCGTTCAGGGTCTTTTCGTGATTACCGCCTCGGTAGAAGTCTTTCATCATATAGCGGTAGGTAGAAAAGTCTATCCCCAAAATGCAGTTCTCGTTACAGATGTCGGGAATACGCTGTACGGAGAACTCATAGAATGTGTTGAATGATAATGATTCCACTTTCAGTTCCTTTCTTCTTCGCTCTATCTCGTTGATAACTTTTTCTATCCGTGCGTTCAGTTCCGCTTCGTTTTCGGAATGATTGCCGCCTTTGTTACGCTCGTCAATCAGGAGACTTTTGCGTAAATCTTCCCTTTGGGGCGGTGTAAAGCCGTTGAACTTGTTGAAGTAGGTGTCATAATACTCTGTGATAACCTGTTCTATCAGTCTGTCTTCTGTCTTGGTGACAGTTCCTTGGCTCCCTTTCCAGATCAGTAGGACGAGGTTTTTCAGGAAGCCGGTCTTCTCCACGTTCAGCTCCTGTCGGTTGATGCGGAACGGATTCATGGTAATTGGGCGTTCCTCCGTGTAGGAGATGTATTTGCCTCCAACGTATTCACACAATCCCTCGTATGAATTACCGGTATCTACCATGACTACATCAGTGCCTTGCTCGTGAAGCTGGCGCACCACGCTGTTCATATGAAAACTCTTGCCGCTTCCCGAAGGCCCCAAACAGAAAAAATTGCTGTTGTCGGTCAGTTTTTCCGCACCCTCTTTTCCTGTGATGTCGATAGCTATAGGTACGCCTTGCCTGTCCGTATAATAGATCTTCAAAGGTGTCTTCTCGCTATGCAGGATGCGCTCCTTGTACATCAGACAGGTGGCCGCATCTCCTAAAGTGAGGAAACGGTCATACTCCGGATTCATGCCATAACAGTTGCCGGGAAAGGAATTGACGAACAGTTCCAACTGGTTATAGGCTCTCTTGGATATGTGGATACCCATCCTCGAAAAACTGTTTTCCAGATGGTTCGTGCATTTGTGGATGTCAGTCTTTGCAGATATGGCTACCACAAGGTTGTAGTGGGTATATACCAATTGCTTGCTCTCTCGTGCCACCACTTCCTGCACACGCTTGATGTCCTCGACTGCCATCTGGTTGCCAGGATTGGGCATACTTGCATGGCGGTTTTTCTTTTTGTCAAGCAAGGCCAGTTCCCTCTTTTGGTTGGGAATGAATATCATCTGGTTATACACCACGGCTTCGGTATTAGGTATGGATGATACTACTGATACCAAATCCATTGGCATACTGCTGTTATTGACCTCCATATTCATGTAAGGACGGATGACGGAAGGCAGGCTTACGCTATCCACATCCACAAGGCTATATACCTTGCAACGCTTGTCGCCCATAGAGATACATTCGTCATCCACCTTAAAATTGGTCATGGAGACTACCTTGTCTCTGAAATTCATGGCGAAGTAGCGGTCTGCATAGTCGCTGACTTCCTGTTTGCCCAGAAACTTTATCTGAACACCTGCATCACGCAACTGGTCATGCACCTTGCGTATCTTTACAAGGAAATCACGCCATTTCTTGCTGTCGTATGAAAACAGGCTGCTCTTCTTGGATTCCTGAGTGATGGTCAGATAACATTCGCTGTCGGTGTAGAGTCTGCCGTTGAAGTAACGGAAATAAGACGAAGAGAGAAATTCACGTTCCTCACCGTTCATTCCCTCAAAGCTTTTTTTTACAAAAATATCCTGCTTGTGTAGGGCGTATCCTTCTCCCAATGTCTGTGCTATGGCGGTAAAGAGTTGGGTGAACTCGTAATAGGCATCGATGTTACCACAATACTTCTGCACCGGATTCTCCACTTTCAGCACAGCGGAGTATTCGCCTGTCTTGGTATATATCACACCGATACCGTCCGCATCTTCCACGGAGAAATAGATGTCCTGGAATATCCGTTTCCGCTTGCCTCCCGTACCAAAGGCATAGACCGAAATGGCCATACCTGTGCAAATGGCAATAAAAATCAGGAAGATGTATGTAATCATTCGGTTATTTACAATTAAGGGCAGGCTGACCTAATCAAAGGACAAGCCTACCCACGTTCAACATTCAATATATCCATTCATGGTCAAATGGTTTTCTGTTACATTTTCTTGGAATAGGCATAGATGAACACTCCTCGTTCCTGTTGTTTGCTGTGTAGCCCCTTGCGCTGCTTGAACAGAATCAGTCCGGCACCGCTTGTTACGGTAACTGCCAGTACAATCAGTGCGAGAACGAATCCTGCCAGACAGTAGGCTGTGATAAAGCCGACTATGGCAATGCCTATCGTAGCTGCCGCCCAATAGATGTATCGTCCTTGAATACCCATAAATTCAAGGGGACGTTGAAGCCCCTTGAATAATGGATAATCGGGATAGTGTTCCTCTCGGCCGTCCATACCGCCTGTGCTTTAAGAGAGACCGAAAAACAGAGGAAGTGCCTGGGCTGCCGCAATTAAGAAGATACAGGCTCCGACCACCATCATGATCTTCTTCTTCACATCCTGTTCCTCGTTATTCATCGCGATGTAAACCGAGATTGCACCTACTACTGCAACCACGCCGGCAATGGCGTAGCACAGTTTTACCACAATTGGAACATACTTGGCGATTTCCTCGCTCACCTGGGTCAATGCCGCTGTACCAGCCGAATAGTCTCCAGCGGTGGTCTGTGCCATCATTGCGGTTACACCACACACCATCATTAGGCAGGTTATCTGCGCTTTCTTGGAGGTAGCAATCTTCTTTGCGAATTGTTTTACTTTTTCAAACATGCTCTGGTCTTGTTTTAATTGAACTTTATTGATTGTTTTACACTCGTGATTCTCTAAATTCGGTAGCCGAAGAATGCCGGGAATACGATGGAAGCCCCGATAATGAAAAGGCATGCTCCGACCAGTGTGAGGATATGCTTGGTGATTCCGTCTTCGCCCGTGTTCATTTTGATGTATATCTGGAATGCGGCTATGACCGCAAAACCTCCTGCAATCGCATAAATGATATATTGGACGTACATCATCATCGTTACGACAAAGTCGTGCATCGAAGCCAATGCGTCTGCGCCCCAGGAGTAATTCACGCTGCCGCTCTTTGCGAATACCACACAAGGCAGCAGCATGAAGATTGGAGTTATTGTTTTTTTGATGTTCCATCCTGTCATAGTTCGTCTATTGCCGGTTTTATGGTTACACCTCCGTTGGATGGGGAGTTGCCAAGACCTTTTCCCATCATCAATTTGTATAGCTCTGCGGAATTGTAAGGGTTGGAGAAAGTGGCATGTGTCTCTTCCATTTTTTCCTCAATCCTGTGGTTGATTGCTTCAACTACATCCTGCTTGTGCTTTTCGCTGCCTGGTTCTTTTTCGTCCGACACAGACTGTGTTTCATCAACGTAGTGTGTCTCATACTCGTTGTCCCCGACATTGAATCCCTTCTCGTTCTCCACCACACTGATACTTTCTTCTGCATCAAATTCGCTCACGTCGAACTCTTCTTCCTCGGATTTTTTCTTTTCACCGTTTTCGTGAAGGTCTTTGGTTATCATTATCGCATAATATACGATATATGCTATGGTCAGCACAAGGACAAAAATGAAGTATGCTTTCATATTTTATAATCTGAATTTAGAATATGATTAAAGTATGAATACAAAGAAAATACAATATTCTCATACTCTGAAAAATATCAGAGAAAACAGGCAGAATCTTAAATATTTTTGGATAAAAATCTGAAATCATACTCAAATATCATACTTTAGGAAGACTTTTAGACGTTTTACGAGTGCATATAAACACGAAAAGCCCTCCTTGGTAGGGAGAGCCTTCTATGGTTGTGATATACTATCAGAGGGAAGACAAAGACTAACGCCTTTTTCCTCTTAGAAAGTCATTCAAGTCTTTGTAGTTGTAGTAGCTTTCGGAGTGGTTGATTACCTTTCCCCCGTAAATTCCAGCAATGGTCTCGACAGTCTTTTGCCCGGCGAGGTCGTTATCCAGATAACAGTGAATGGAAATATATTGCTCCAATTCGACAAGGCACTTTTTCAAGTTGCTTACGGAGTTCATTACAAGAAAATCGGTCGGATGGTCAATACATATGTGGAAATCTCCTTTTTTATGCAACATTAAATAAGAAAGGAAATCTACAAATCCCTCAAAAACACAGACGTGTCTTTGGATGACATCCCTGTTGTACCTGATGACGGATATGTCCTTACCTTTGATGCATCCTTTATAATAAGGATTGCGAACTTCGTAACCCCCCTTGCTATTCTCAAAGGCTATGGCAAAATAGTGACGTTTGCGTAATTCATAGTGTATCTCCTTACAATAGGTTCTGCCGACTTCTTCACATATGCCTCTTGAACGCAGATAAGACAACAGGGCATAGTGGTTCAAATCCACCACTTCTACATTCTCCATCTCATCTTCAACAGGGCAGGGTCGGGAGGATCGACTCTGCAACTGTTGTCCCGGCACTTCAATGGCATTCTCACTGATGCGTGATAGCACTGTGCTGATATTATTGGTCTTATAGAGGTATTTACAAAGCTCAATAATGTCTCCACCGGTTGATAGCCCGAAATCGTACCACTCGTTCAAACTGTCATTGACTTTGAAGGACGGTGTGCGTTCTTCCCTCAGCGGTGAGAGATACCAATACTGACATCCCCTTACATTAACAGGAAAATAACCGACTATCCGCAGATATTCTACAATCCGTATCTGTTTTGCTTCTTTGATATTCATATTAGTATGGTTTACTTATATATATCCACAAACTAAACTATACTGGTTAGAGATGGAATGAACTGTTGTATGAGTAAGCGCGACCGTTTTTTTTAATGGCATTATTTTCCAACAGGAATTTACACAGGTTTACCAATGTGTTTCTTCCTCTTGAGTACCCAATGCTTTCATACCCTTTTTTTAGAGCTTCAATCAAAGTCTGATATCCATACGATGTACTTCCTGCAAATATTGATTCTAAGGCGGTACGATGTTGCTGTTCGGTCAAATCAGTATATGAAATTTGTTTTTCCATTTTATTTTTTTTGAATTGATGTTCTTTTACCAAGTGTGGAAGAGAGTCATCTCCGATTTCAAATGCAAAAGGTGTAAATTCTCTGTCTCTTATGTGCATGGCTCTCACTTCACTTATTTTCCCATTTTCATTATTCTTTGATACTTGCAGGATGGTTTCCGCCTTGTTGTTCAGTTCTGTTCCGATATGACCTCTTGTATTGTCATCACCTTTATTTAGATGTAAGACGGTATGGATATGCAATTCGTAATAGCTTGACCATCTCATCAATTCATTGATTATGTCAAGCGATTCACTGGGACTATTTATATCATGGATTAAATCACGAATGCCGTCAATGATTACAAGTCCGATATTTTGTTCTTCGTGAAGTGCCCACCGTATAATGTCTCTCCGTTGGTCTGGAGTATATTCTCGCAGGACCAAAAATTGAATACTGTCATTTTCTTGATCGGTAGGCATTCCTGCCAGTTTGAGGATTCGATGAAGCACCTTGTGACAATGGCACTTGCTTTGCTCTGTGTCAATGTACAGGATTCTATTCTTACAGGAAGGCAGTTTTGCTTTATATTTGAGAACTTCTTCCCCGGATAAAGCTGATGCGACAATTGCACTGACATTGAATGTCTTCTTGCTTTTAGGCTTACCGGTAGAAGCACTGAAATTTCCTATTGTAGCAATGGTGACTCCATCTATTTGTACAATCTCTTGTGGGAACTCATACTTTTCGGTAACGCTAAGCCGTATGTATTTCAGTAAAGACTTGTATTTTTCTTCGTCTATCCGATAGTTATTAGGTTGTATCATATCTGCTTGCATTGTTTTCTTCCTCCTTTGGATGTTTTATTTTTATTCTCCTGTGCCAATGTATAAGCAATGATATTGGCTTTTCTTTCTATTTCGCTATTTGAGAGCGAGGGATTTCGCTTTATCCATTGATTAAGGTCATCCCTAAGAATGAATATGTTCTTCCCATTGGGTTTATATACGGTCAGTTCTTTATTCATAGTCAATTTATAGACATAACTTTTAGATACTTGCAGATAAGCTGCTACCTCATCTATGCTTAAAAAGTCTTTTGCTGCATAAGCGATCTTTTCCACATTTTCAAAATGGGATAAAAGTTCGGATAAAGAGCCGAATCGTTTTAAGAAATTTTCAACCCTCAATATTTCTTGCTGAAAGCTTTCCAATGAATTGTTTTCAAGGAGTGATTTCAAACCTTCCAAACGGGAAAGCAATAAATCCATTTCTTTTCTATTCATATTCCCTTTTTATTTATAGTGGAAGATTGTACGGCGGTTTGTATCTGATTCCTCATTGCCCATTCGCAAAGTTCTTTCCTATTGAAATACACCAATTTCCCATTAGGCTTGTAATGAGGTATTTTTTTTAGCGAAGTAAGCTTGTAGATATAACTTTCGGACACCCCAAGATAGGCAGAGGCTTCAGCTGTGGTCAGTATCTCTTTTACCGCCCATATACGCTCGTTCAATTGTCCAATGTTGTTTTCAATAACTTGAATTTTATCTATCTCATTGATTTTTCGTTCTAATGATTGGATACGTTCAAAGGGTTTCTCTGATGTCATCATAGAAATCATGTTCTCCAGTTTGGAAAACATTTTGTTTTCATCTGTTGTTCTTCTATGTCTCATTGATTGATATTGTTAAATTTGACAATGGAAGGAATTGCCCTCCGTAGGTAATCGATTACGGAGGGCAAAGGTAGATGAATGTGTTTGTTCGATAGTGTTGAGATTATTGAGTATCAACATAAATATCAATGTCATTCTCAACAAATTATCATTCTTTTGTTACACTTCTCTGTTCTTGATTAGATCTATATATTTGTCTATGACAGCCAACAACTGCTTTTCTGTAATATTAGGGGATATGTCTTTTATTCGATTGAGTGTGGACGACATATCGTGTTGGTTCAGGCATTTCTTTCCGGAGGAACTGATTATAAGTCGTTTCTTGGCAATTACCGATTGCCAATTATAGCTTATTACATCGTGTGAAGCCAATTTGTCCAACAACAGTACCAACTTGGTATTGTTTCTGGAGGTTACTGTCTGCAATGTATCTGAGGCATAGCGGTTGGCAACGTTATCGGCATTCAATACCTCCTTAAACAAAGAGACCTCATTGGCGAGCTGCACAATGAGGTCAAGAGTATGTCTGTCAAGCAATGGTTTAAAAGAGAAATTTGAATCATTCAGTTCAAAATTTCCAGAATCAGTTCGGTCAGATTTAATAGGTATATCGACTTCCTGCTGGTCAGCAGTATAAAAGTCTCCAAGTAGCATTGAGATATTAATCTCTTCAAATGTTTCTTGTTCAAAATACCTGCGGACAAGTTTTTCATGATTTCTCAAAAGATCAACTACCGTGTAGTAGTTCTTTTGATGCTCATTCTTACTCCAAGCGTCTGATGCGTCGTGAAACTGTTTTGAATGAATAAAGTCAAGAGCATAACGCCTGTAACTTTTTTCCCGTGTTACGACTTCTTCTTTGTATGATACCTGGGCTTGCTTAACCAACCGGAATAGCCCTTCTTTACCGGTCTGCGCTGGTGTTCCTTGAATACCGCGCATCACTCTTTTCAAAAAGAGAGAGGTGCAAAGAAAGTTTCTTTGTCATAATATAATGAATTAAGTGCTTTTACTTACCTCCATGGAGGAAGCTATAGCTGTGTTTTTATAGCCAAGATAGTTATCTGCAATGGATTTTAAGCAAGTGTCATATGTTGTCAGCAATCCCTTTTTGATAATAAAACGGAAATTGCTTTCCATGCTCTGTTTGTTAGGAGCTTTGCCATTTTGCAAGCGGAAACAATTTACACACTTTACCCATATGTCATAGGGATTGTGTGGTTTGAAGGCTAAGTGGACGAAATACATTAATAAAGATTGTGTTTTCATCCATACTATTGGCTGCTCAAACATTGTTTCGTCAAATATCCCTTTGAATGTGGTAAATGTCGTTTCGGAGTCAATATATCCGCCATTTAGCAGTGCAGAGAACATTGAATGTATAGTATCATCACTATTGGGACTGTAGAATACAATTTTACTCGTATGAATGAGCCGTTTATCTGTAGCTGTTTCATCGGGTGTGTTCATGGTGTGATTGAACTTATCGCAAATAGTTTTTAATTTGACATCATACCTGTCCAGCCATCCTGCTCGCTTAAGCCAGCTATATCCTGATGCAAAACATCCTTTATGTGGGGTATGTCCGTTAATGCTGAAACAGCATTCTCCTTTTATCCATAGATCCTTTTTGTTGAATTTATAAAATGCCAGGTAGACGAAAAAAGATAACTGTCGTTGCGTTTTTATCCATTTTATTGGACTACTGAATGTGCTTTTATTGAAAATGCCGGCAAATGTTTCAAATTTAGTATCAGAAGCAATGTAGCCGAATTTTAATAAGTCTCTGTACAACTCTTTTATGTCTTCTTCATTTTGTGGTGTATAGAAAGTCTCTATTTTGTGAATTGGTTCAAATTCAGCAAAGTCAACTTCGGGATAGAGGGATTTGGCGGTATCATAAAGTTGAGTGTTATGCTTCGGCACACGGCAAGTGCTAAATCGCTTCCCATTTTCTCTTTTCCATTGTTTTTCAAAATAGGCATAAGTGATAGGGAATTTACAAATAGTAGATACCGCATAAGCTATTACTTTCAGTTGTATAGGTTTTGTTTGTGGCTGTGGCTGATAGTGTTCATTCAAAAGGCTTGCACATATTGCTCTTTGTAATAATGTGGCGACTTGTTTATTAGCTAACGGCTCTATCAAATCTTTATATTCGCATTTTGTTTCCTCTTCTTGTCTTTCACATAATGACAGCAATGTTTGCATGTTTCTTGCATAACTATCTATTACTCGGACATATGCAGAATCTATATCTTGTTTATGGCTTTGTACATAATTTACTACTGGAGTGGTAAATTCGTTATTTATTATAAGGTTGACCAAAAGAGGAGATGGGGTTTGTTCCAAGTATTGACAAATTTCTTTTGCCCATTTGCCGATATTGGTCCATGAAGAGTCAAGTGCTTCAAATTCAATTTCATCATCCAAATCCAACTGACTTTTCATCTCTCCGACAATTCGGGTAATCTTCGCTATCTTTATAACAGTTTCTTGTCTTGTCATAAGCACAGATTTTAATCAATGTCTGGAATCAGTGAAACAGCATTTTGCTTGTTCTTATCAAGCACTTTCGCATAGATTTGCGTTGTAGCCAACTCTTTGTGACCTAATAGTTTTGATACAGTGTAGATATCTGCACCTAAATCAAGCATTAGTACTGCGAAAGTATGACGACCACAATGGAATGTCAATTTTTTACTGATATTGGCATCCATGCTCCAACGTTGCAATTCTAATGAAGTCCATGCTCCGTATGTAAATCCTGTAAATACAGGTTCATCCGGATTCCCTCTTTCACCAAGGTATTTCTCTGCTTGTGGAGATATGTCAAGATATTCCTGTCCTCCGGTTTTCTTCTGTTTAAATACTATTCTTGTGTAATCTCCAAATTTCTGAATTTCATTCCACGTGAGCTTCTGAATGTCGCTTTTGCGAAGTCCGGTCAGACATGAAAAAAGAAATGCCCTTTTGAGAATAGGGTAGCGGCAAGGAGTGGCAGCCAACTGCTTTACCTCTTCTAATGTTAAATAGTCTCGTTTGACCTCTGCTGCTTTGAAACCCTCAATTCCACGAAGAGGATTTACAGCGATGATCCTTTCTTCGTATGCTTGATTGATACAGGCACGAAGTTTATTAAAATAAGAGACCTTTGAATTTTGTGATAATCCTTGGAATACATCCCGTTCTCTGCGAGGTCCTTTGCGCTTATGCGTATCTTTTTCTACGTTATCCAAGAAGTCTTTGAATCCTGTAACAAATTCAGGAGTGACATCTTTGAATGTCATTTTCTCATCACAGTAAATTTCAAGATAACGCAAACAACTTCTCCAGTTACCCCAGTTTCCGTCAGATTCCGGATTCTTATGCCTATCTTCGACCATCTTCCGATAGTATTCCAGGAAAGGAGTGTCCTCTTTGAACTGGCGAGTAAAAGAATACTCTCCATTTTGCATTTCAATGAGACGCTTGGATTTAATAGCCTGAGCAGTTGCCAGAGTCTGTCTGTTCTGTTCTCGCTCCATAGGGGTAGTTGCATCTATAAGATAAAGTTTCAAGTATTCTTTATGCCGTTTTCCGTTTCTGTAGATGTCGAGGTACAAACTGGAATTGCCGTTAGCCAACTTTTTCTCCCTCAGTTTTACGGGTTCTTTTTGAACTGTTGTTTTCTTTGCCATAGCCTGCTTTCAATTTAGGAGTGAAGATATATATTTTGTTTCTCGATTATTCGAGGGACAGATTTTTGTCCCTCGTATCCTCTATGGGGGACAATCTGGGGACAAAGTTACACAAAAAATATGAAAACAGGCAGACAATACAAAGAAAAAGAGAAGATATAAATTTTTATAAACACGCTGATATAATGTGTTTTACGGATTTATATTTTCTCTTCTTATGTGTTTCTTTTCGCTGTCCTACTTGCCGATGCAAAAGTGCTTAAATATATTCCCCAACACCTCATCATTTGTAATTTCCCCGCCTACGATTTCCGCTAAGTAGAATAGACATTCCCTTAAATCCTGGCTTACTAAGTCGCCGGATAGACCCATTGACATACCGTCCTGTACGCGATGGATGGCTTCAAGGGCGTGGGAGAGAGCTTCGTAATGACGGACGTTGCTTACTACGACATCGTTTTGAGTCACTTCCGGGAGGGCAGCGGCTTTGATAAGAAGTTTCTGTAATTCTGCTATTCCTTTGCGCTGTTTTGCAGCAATGGAAATTATTCCGTAATTTATGTTGGAATCTCCTGGTGTCGATACAGGGTTTATGATAGTTGCTCCGGGCAGGTCTTTCAGACATTCAGACTGGGTAGCATCATTGGCTATATCGCATTTGTTCATCACAAGGATGAGTTTCTTTCCTTCACAGCGTGGAATTACCTTGTCCTTCAGTGCGTCAATCTGTACCTTGGCTTCTGTACTGTCTATTACCCACAGCACTATTGAGGCCTGGTCCAGTTTCTGGAAACTGCGTTCTATACCTAAGCTTTCTATTGTGTCTGTCGTCTCGCGGATACCGGCTGTATCTATAAATCTGAAAAGAATGCCGTTGATGTTCATTGTGTCCTCTATCACATCGCGGGTGGTACCGTGTATGTCGCTTACTATGGCACGTTCCTCGTTCAGGAGGGCATTGAGTAGGGTAGACTTACCTGCATTCGTTTCGCCTATTATGGCTACCGGAATACCGTTCTTTATTGCGTTTCCTACACTGAATGAATTTACAAGTCCGTTTATTACCGTTTCCACCTGCGATGCAATCTCCGAGAGTTCAGAGCGGTCGGCAAATTCAAGTTCTTCATGGTCGCTGAAATCGAGTTCCAGTTCCATGAGGGATGTTAGGTGCAACAGTTTTTCTCTCAGAGCTGACAGCTCACGGCTGAATCCTCCGCGCATCTGGTTCATGGCCATACGGTGTGTGGATGCCGATGTGGATGCTATAAGGTCTGCCACAGCTTCTGCCTGGCTGAGGTCCATTTTGCCGTTCAGGAATGCTCTCTGAGTGAATTCTCCCGGCCCTGCAGCACGGCAACCGTTCTTTATCAGGAGTTGCATCACCTGTTGCAGAATGTACGATGAGCCGTGACATGATATCTCAGTAGAATCCTCACCGGTGTAGGAGTGTGGTCCACGGAACAGGCTCACCAATACTTCGTCCACTATTTCGCCTCCCTCATTGGTGATATGTCCGAATGTCAGTGTGTATGGCTTGCGCTCGGATAGGGGCGCACCATTCACCGGCGTAAATATTTTGTCTGTTATTGATATGGCTTCCTTGCCGGAAACTCTTATTGTTCCTATCGCGCCTCCTTGTGCCGTGGCTATGGCACATATTGTATCGTCTGTATATAAAATATTCATCAGTTCTTAATCAGTATAGATTTTTTACTATTATTTCTACTATTTTCTCCAGATATATGTGGTCTGTTTCATCGAATGTATTAAGCTTGTCGCTGTCTATATCTAATACTCCCACGACTTCTCCGCCACTTATCATCGGTACTACTATTTCCGAGCGTGACAGCGAGCTGCATGCTATGTGTCCCGGAAAGGCATCGACATCCGCGACACCTGCGTACGGGCTTCTGCCCAGGCTGTACCGCATACTCCTCTGCCTTTTTTGATTCGATAACACGCTACACTACCCTGAAACGGTCCTAAATGCAACTCACCGTCCTCGACCAGATAGAATCCTGTCCAGAAGAATCCGAAAGCCTCGTTCAGTGCAGCAGTAGTATTGGCCAATACGCTGATGATATTTTTCTCGCCCTCTATCAGCAGTCCGTACTGTTCAATAAAATGTAAATATTTTTCAGCCTTGTCGCTGATATTTTCCTGTCTGAAACTTGCTTCCATCTTTAAATTCTTTCCAATACTAATTTTATCAAATCGTCTATCTGGTTTTTATATCCGGTGTTTGCTTCCTTGGCTACGCGGTTTGCTATCACCATGCACACTGTAGTGGCCTTATGTCCTTGCAGCCTTGCCAGACCGGCCAGTGCAGAGCTTTCCATCTCTAAGTTCGTTATTCTGCGTCCCTGATACTCGAAGCTCTCTATTTTCTCATTCTGATGCGGGTCGGTCAGAGGTATTCTAAGCTTTCTTCCCTGAGGACCGAAAAATCCTCCGCATGCCACGGTTATTCCTCTCACCATATCTTTTGCGGCTATGCGCTCCACCATCTCGCTGTCTGCATGTATGGCATATGGAGCAGGAACACACATATTTCCTGTCCATCCGAGGTGATTAAGCAACGCACGTTCCAATGGCAGGTCGCACACAGCGTTTCGTCCTTCGTAGAAGTTCAGCAGTCCGTCGAATCCTACAGAGATTTCCGAACAGATAAATGTTCCGACTGGTGTATATGGTTGCAGTCCGCCGCATGTTCCTATTCTTACAATCTCAAGCGATTTCAGATTCTCCTTTTCATATCTTGTGCCGAAATCTATATTGGCCAAGGCATCCAGTTCGTTCATCACGATGTCGATATTGTCGCATCCTATTCCTGTAGATGTTACCGTTATGCGTTTTCCTTTGTACGAACCGGTGATGGTCTTAAACTCACGGCTTTCCACTTCGCATTCTTTCGTGTCGAAATGCGATGCCACTAAGGCCACTCTTCCCGGGTCGCCCACCAATATCACCTTGTCGGCCAGCTGTTCCGGTTTCAGATGCAGATGAAACACAGAACCGTCCTCGTTTATTATCAGTTCCGAAGGGGCAAAATATTCTTTCATAGTCATTTATTCTAATTCTATGTTTCTTATTTCTTTTTCCGTCTTTCCGATTTCCGTTCTCAGTTCATCCACTCTCTTCTCTTTATCCAGAATACCCGGTGACATAGATTTGCGTACACCATTGTTGGCTTTCGAATATTTCTCTCTCAGGTTTTCCAATTCTTTTTCCAGCACATCAAGGTCCTTTTGTTTTTCCCTCATTTCCTGGAACAACTTCCTGGCTTCCGCTTTCCTGAAATCTTTAAGCGATGTATATACCCTGTTGTCGTTCACTATAAAAGTGAAATCTGTCTTTTTAGATTTCTCTCCCGGATTGGAATATGTCACCTTTGCAAGTCTTTGTCTTGCCTTTATCACCTCATTCCTGTCGGATTGCGTCAGAGCTATATTGTCAAGCTTGGCCAATGATATCATTTTAGACGGTTCAATGGCATCATAATTGTATGTGTTTTTCGAATCGTTAGGTATGAACACATATACACACACCTTGCCTTCAGGCTGATATCTGTCCGATGCAAACCATCCCAGATTATTGTAGTCGTCTATCGCAAACATATAGTCATTGAATTCCGAGTTGAACGGATATCCCATATTGTCCGGTTTGAAATATGAGTATTCGTCCGAGTCGGCTCTTGTTACATATATGTCATATCCTCCCAGGCTGTCTTCACCTTTGGCTGCGAAGTAGAGGGTAATTCCGTCCGAGTCAAGGAACGGGAAGTTCAATTCCGTCATATCGTCATTGATACCCCTGAGTCTTTGCGGCTTGCTCCAGCTGTCAATAAGTTTTACGCTTGAATATAGTTTCTTGTTGCCATTTTCATCCTTTGCCGACAATAGCTTTTTGTCGCCCATTTCGTTCACAAATTCCATGCAAATATCATCATCATCATTTGTGTTGTCGCCCGAAACAGCCAATGTCCCTGCCTGAGAACCCAATTTGTATGCTTCGAGGAAAGACTTCTTGTCTACCATGAAACTGTCCACTACGGTTATATTCTCCACGCTTCTTATCAGACGTTCGCCTTTCCTGTATTTGGTCATCAGTTCTTCCGCCTCCGCAGTGTCTCTGTTCTTTTTCTCAAGCCAGTAAATATGTTCCTCCAAATTCTTTATTGCATCATCATATCTGTACATATCATAGTATGCCTTGCTCACATAGAGATATGCGTTTATCACCTTTCTGGCTGCACTTTTCTCCAGATAGGGCAGACCTTCCATCATTTCGCCCGTTTCGTAGCAGCATGCGCCGTACCAGAAATTGTAGCTTGCATTCGACGGCGATTGTTTCACCAGTTTCTTGAACACAGGTTTTGCTTTTTCGAATTCTCCCTGTGTGAACCATCTTTGTGCCTGGCTTAGAGTTTGTGCCACAGCTCCCGAAGCAATCATTGACAGAGCCATTGCAGCTATTTTTATTTTTAGTCTTGTCATATTCTAAGTTTTGTATTAATCTGCTTTTGAAAATTGTTTTAGTTATCAAAATTACAAAAAACTTCAGAATTATCCTTTTTTGATTATTCAATTTTTTATTTTCTTCCGTAAATCATTCTTTTCTTGTACTTTTGCACTCGCATTTTTAGAGATATTATGGGTAAACAGACTGAAGAAGACAAAATTATATATCGTATAAACAAACGTTTCCTTAAGGGAATAGTGGATTATGGGTTAATAAGCGATGGCGACAAGATTCTGGTGGGTCTGTCCGGAGGAAAAGACTCGATGGCGCTGCTTGAGCTTCTTGCGCTTCGTTCGCGTATCTATAAACCGCGTTTCTCTGTCGTTGCTGTTCATGTGGAGATGAGCAACATAGAATATAAGTCGGACACTGAGTACCTTGCCAAGTTTGCAGAATCGCTTGGAGTCCCGTTCTATACCTACACCACATCTTTCGACCCTACGACGGATACACGCAAGTCGCCGTGTTTCCTCTGTTCATGGAACCGCCGTAAGGCATTGTTTACAGTAGCAAAGGAACACGGATGCAACAAGATAGCCTTAGGACATCATATGGACGATATTCTTGAAACTCTGCTGATGAACATGACGTTTCAGGGTGCCATCAGCACCATGCCTCCATTATTGGTGATGCGTAAGTTCGATATGACAATAATCCGTCCTATGTGTCTGCTTCATGAATCCGACCTGATAGAGATGGCACGCATACGCGGATATCGCAAGCAGATAAAGAACTGTCCGTATGAGAAGGACTCGCACCGCTCGGACATGAAAGAGGTGCTGCGCCGCCTGGAAGAGATGAATCCTGAGGCAAGATACAGTCTGTGGAGCAGCATGAACAATATACAGGAGGATATGTTGCCGAAGATAATTGAGAATCAAACTAAAAACTAATAAACTGACAATATGTTATCACATGGAATTTTCTCAGTATTACTGCTGATTTTATCAAACATTTTCATGACATTCGCATGGTATGGGCATCTGAAGATGCGCGAATACAGCTGGTTTGAATCATTACCTCTGATAGGAGTGATAGCCTTCAGCTGGGCCATAGCATTTTTCGAGTACTGTCTGCAGGTACCGGCCAACCGCCTCGGTTTCCGCGAGAGTGGGGGACCTTTCGACATTATGCAGTTAAAGGTTATTCAGGAAGTCATCACTTTGGTGGTGTTCACCGTATTCTCCGTAATAGCTTTCAAGATGGAGCTTAAATGGAATCACCTTGCTGCATTCTGTTGCCTTATTCTGGCAGTGTATTTCATATTCAAGAAGTAATAGCAAAACGCTTCGTCTTTTCATTTCAAATGACGAAGCGTTTCTGATTTATGAAATAATGCTATTCAATACCGAATCTCATTTTCCGTATTTTTTCCTCTTCAGCCCTTTTGGCTGCCTCGCGTTTCTCTTTCTCGCGCATGTATATATAGATGCTGTCCATGCTTCCTGGCAGTTCTTCAATCATCTTCTCCTCTTTGGCTTTCAGCTCATCCTCTTTGTCTTTCTCTTTCTTGGCCTGTCTGGCTTTTCTTACGTCCCATCTGAAGTTTCTTTTTACCCTGTCCGGATTTCTCTCTTTGTCTGCCTTTTCGTTGGCATTCTCCAGATATATAGTTCTTAGAGAGTCTTCTTTTTCGGAGATGATTCTGCTTATTTCCGCCTTCATAGAGTCTGTCATTTCCGGGATGTTTCCCGTAACGGCAACTCCGCTGCCTGTATTTTCATAATCGAATACCGGTGCTGTCAGTCCGTTGTAGAATGTCGGAAATTTCAGGCTGTCCGCCAGTGTAGGCTGATATTTATCGTATATCTTCCATGCGTTGGCATGCTTCATGTTATGCTGCAGCATTCTTCCCCTCGGAGTGAGGTTATAATAGAAGAATCCCATTATATCAAGTCCTCCTATGCCTATTCCGGCTCCTCTTATCCTCATTCCGTCGCTTATCACGCCTGCCGATGGCGATATGCTCTTTCCGTAGTTGTCGCTGCTGTTGCCGAAGGGGTTTATGGTCCACGAGATATTATATTCTTTTTTCTTTCCGAACACCATCACGTCGTACACCGGGTCTTCTCCGAATTTTGTCCAGATAGAATAGGGGAGCATTCTGATGTATCCTTCCGGTTTCCTTACTTTGGTAGTGTCCGTCAGACTTTTCGGTACTGCCAGGTCGCTCTTGAACTTCATCCATGACTTTTCCAATGGAGCTTCCATGGGCTTGTTTATCTCGTCCGACATTTCCGGCATAAAATCAAATTTTATCAGCTTTATTGCATCCTCATTCAGTTGCAGTTCGCTTTCATTATTGTTTTTCTTTCTGAAATCATCCTTGAAGTCCGTATTCGGATGTTGTGCCCATGTGCTGTTTGTCATCATCACCATGCTGGCAATCACCAACGTCCTGTTAAGTATAGAATCGCTCTCCATTTCTTTCATCTATTGTCATTTTACTCTTCCTCCCTGCAGCCAGTGACTGCTGTAGTATCTTTCGTTAAGGCTGCTCACCACCACTCCTACACTTGTAGAAGCATGTATGAATCTGCCGTCCTTCAGATATATTCCCACATGCGATGCTCTTCTCTTTTTCTTGCCGTTGTGGAAGAACACCAGGTCGCCTTCCCTCATGTTTCTTTTCAGCACTCTCTGGCAGTCTTTGTCCCTCTGTTCTTCCGAATTTCGGCTGAGTTTCTTTCTGTACACAGTCCTGTATATCGACATTGTAAGTCCTGAACAGTCCACACCTTTCTTTGTTGTGCCTCCGTATCTGTACGGAGTGCCAATCCAGTCGGCTGCTTCGAGGTAGAGCTTGTGGTTGTCTTTAAGGTCGATGTCCATGTCCAGTCTTATTGCAGCTGCTGCAAGATCTCTGAAATCATAGTTGAGTCTTTTTGTGCCGCACGAGGAGAAAGAAAGCATGGCTGTAAGTATCGCTGCATATATGGTTATTCTGTGAAACAATTTCATCTTCATCTGCCTATGGTTTATAGTTATACCACAAATGTAATTAATAGTTTATTACAGCAAGTTCCCCGTTTGCACAATTTAGTTACTATTTAACATTATTCTTACAATGTATGAGTAAATCACAAAAAAAAAAGAAACGATACACTCTTTATCTGAGTATATCGTTTCCAATATATAACTTCCGTTAATGTAAGTCATTCCATTAACTTCCCTAACTTCATTAACTTCTTTACTTCATTAATTATTTTACAGGCGAGTTCATGCTTACTTCAATCATGTTTTTCTGTCCGAAGAAACTCTTTGCAAATTTCTTCAGGTCATTTACTGTAATGCTGTTCACTGTGTTCTGGTATCCGGTATTCATATCCACCTTTTCCCACAACATTGTGTTGATTATTCCCATCCAGTAAGAGTTCTCTTTCTGGTTCTGCTGGAATGTCTTCAGCATATACTCTTTCACCTTGTTCAGGTCTTCAGTCTTAGGACCTTGTGCAATAAAGTCGCCGATACCCTTGTTTATCAGTTCCACCATCTGAGGTCTGCGCTGAGGGTCAGTGTCGAAGTATATCTGGAACACACCTTCCGCTTCAGGATATTTGCTTATAGAACCGTTGCATGACACACCGTATGTACCTCCTGCTTCTTCTCTCACAGTCTGTGTGTACAGAATGTTCAACAACTGTCCCAACATGCTCATCATAACCACGTTCTTCTGGTTGTACTTGCATTTTCCGCTTGCCACCATAAGAACTGATGATTTTGCAGTTTCCATTTCTCTTGTGAAGTTATTCTCGTAGATACCTTTTCTGATATCAGGAGTTACATCGCGGAACTTCTCGTTGCGTTTCATTGACGGAAGACTTCCCAGATATTTCTCTATCAGCGGAGTAGCAGTAGCTTCGTCTATGTTGCCCACCATTACGAATGTAAAGTCGCTTGCATCGGCAAAACGGTTCTTGTAGAGTTCCATCACCTTATTGTAGTCTATCTTGTCCAGAGTTTCTGCCTTCACAGAGACAGCTCTCGGATGACGGTTGTACAGAGCCACGCTTATAGAATCGCTGAAAGCAGTGTTAGGGTCAGCCTCTGCGTTTGCCAGGGCAGCCTTGTTTCTGTTGATGAACGATTCGAACGCATTCATATCCATTCTCGGAGCAGTAAATCTCAGATAAGTAAGCTGCAGCATAGTTTCCATATCCTTAGGCGAGCATCCACCGCTTATACCTTCTGTAAGACTGTTTACATATGCTGATGCAGAAGCCATTTTTCCGGCAAGTACCTTTTCCAGGTCTACTGCACTGAAGTTTCCAAGACCACCGAGTTCGACTACCTGATTTATCAGTTTGAACTGTACAGCATCCTTATCGTCGAACATAGAGTTACCACCGGCGCTGAAAGCCTGCATTCTCACTTCGTCAGCCTTGAAGTCAGTTTTCTTCAGTACCACCTTCACTCCGTTGCTCAGTGTGAGTACTTTGCTGCCGAAAGGACCTTCCTCAGTCTTAACCACTTTACCGCCAGCAGGCAGTTCCTTCATAAGAGGTTCGTCCGATACCTTGTCTACATATGCTTCAAGCTTGGCAGATCTTACTTTGTTTACCACAGCCTTAAGTTCCTCTTCTGTAGGATATTTCATACCCTCTTTCTCCGGACAGAATATGCCGAGAACAATGTTCTTTTCTCCGATAATCTGCTTCACCACCTGATTGATGGCTTCTACAGGGATATTAGGAACAATCTGGTTCATTATTGCATATTCATTCTCTATTCCCGGGATAGGCTCATTGTCGATGAAATGTCTTACATATTCGTTCACGTACTGTGAGTTTTTCATCTTGTCCTTTTCGTTGTAAGCCGATTCCAAAGCTCTCAGATAGTCAGCCTTTGCTCTGGCATATTCGCTTGCAGTAAATCCGAACTGTCTGGCTCTCTCAATCTCTGTCATCAGAGCCTCTGTAGATGTCAGTATGCCGTCTTCCTTGGCTACTGCAAATCCGATGAAAGCGCCCTTTGTCTTTGCGACAAGGAAATTACCGTCTTCAGCCATAGCCTGAATGAATGGAGGCTGAGGTTGCTGTGTCAATTCGTCCAAACGCGCGTTCAGCATATTGCCTATCATTGAAGTCATATAGTTCATTGCCAGATAGGCCATACTGTTTTTCTGTTCGTTAGGCACTACGTCATGCTTGTGGAACAGATAAATCAAAGGCACCTGCTGTTCCTTATCTTTGGCTATTGCTATGATAGGTTCATCATTGTCAGGTACAGGGAAGTAGACTCTCTCCGCTGCATTCTCAGGCATTTCGATAGGGGAGAACATCTTCTTGATTTTCTCTTCCACCTTATCCACGTCAATATCGCCCACTACGATGATACCCTGCTGGTCCGGTCTGTACCATTTTTCGTAATAGTCTTTCAGAACCTGGTAAGGGAAGTTATCCACCACTTCCATAGTACCGATAGGCAGACGGTAGGCGTACTTGCTGTCCTTGTACATGATAGGGAACACCTTTTCATACATACGCATCATGGCTCCTGTACGTGTTCTCCATTCTTCGTGTATCACTTTGCGTTCCTTGTCTATCTCTTCATGGTCCAGAGTCAGGTCGTTTGCCCAGTCGTGCAGTATGAGCAGACATGAGTCGACTACTGTTTCTCTTACTACCGGCACGTTAGAGATGTTGTACACAGTTTCGTCCACCGAAGTGTAAGCATTCAGGTTTACACCGAACTTCACACCTATAGTTTCCAGATACTCTCTCAGCTTGTTGTCAGGATAGTTTGTTGTTCCGTTGAAACACATATGTTCCAGGAAGTGAGCCAGTCCTCTCTGATTGTCCTCTTCCAATATTGAACCTACCTTCTGGGCGATATAGAAATCAGCCTGGTTTTCCGGCAGCTCGTTGTGTCTGATATAATAAGTAAGCCCGTTTTCCAGTTTTCCAACCCTAACGTTTGGGTCTGTCGGAACAGGCGGCATCTGCTGTGCAAAGCCTGATGCCACACCGCCTATGAATATTATCATGGCGGCAGAACGTTTCAGTAAATTCATTTTGTTCAATTAAAAATTAATAATTTAGAACCAGAGACTAATTAATTATTCACTTGTTTAGGAATCTCTCCGCCTCAATAGCAGCCTTACATCCGCTTCCTGCAGCTGTAATAGCCTGTCTGTAGTGTGGGTCTGCCACGTCGCCTGCAGCAAATACTCCTGGAACTCCTGTGCATGGTGTGTTGCCTTCAGTGATGATGTATCCCACTTCGTCAGTCTTAACCCATGGCTTGAATATATCAGAGTTAGGCTTGTGACCTATGGCAAGGAAGAATCCGTCTATAGCCACGTCATATCTTTCTTCGTCAGCTTCGCCCATTCTTTTTATCACGTGCATTCCTTCTACACCGTTGTCGCCGTAAAGTCCTACAGCGTTATGCTCGAACAGCACTTTAATCTTCGGATGGTTCATCACTCTTTCCTGCATAATCTGCGATGCTCTCAGATATGGTTTTCTCACTACGAGATATACCTCGCTTGCCAGACTTGCCAGATAGATAGCTTCTTCGCAAGCAGTATCTCCACCGCCTACTACTGCCACCTTCTTCTTTCTGTAGAAGAAACCGTCGCAGGTAGCACATGCGCTCACACCCATACCGGCATATTTCTTTTCATCTTCCAAACCCAGATATTTGGCTGTAGCACCTGTAGAGATAATCACCGCGTCAGCAGTAATTTCTTTCTCTCCGTCCACCTCAAATGTATAAGGAGCCTTGCTTAAGTCTGCTTTTGTCACGATACCGTGTCTGATATCGGCACCGAATTTCTCAGCCTGTTTTCTCAGGTCATCCATCAGTACAGGTCCGGTTACACCTTCAGGATATCCGGGGAAATTCTCGACTTCCGTAGTTGTTGTCAGCTGTCCTCCCGGCTGTAATCCTTCATAAAGTACAGGGCTCAGGTTTGCTCTCCCTGTATATATAGCGGCAGTATATCCTGCCGGTCCTGATCCGATGATCAGACATTTTACATGTTCTGTTGCCATAAAAACTTCTTTTTGGGTTACATTAATAATTCTCTTATCTTAAATCTATTATTTCCACTTTAGGATATTTTGCCTTGTTGAAAACGAACATGCTGTCGTCCGTCTTCTTAGGCAGGTATTTTCTGATTTCTATTTCCTGCTTTTCTCCGTTGTTGCCCTCTATGCAGATATATACAGGTTCCATCTTAGAATTTACATCTATCACAATCCTTTTCACGTCCTGACTCTTCTCAGGTGTCATAACCACCTCTTTACAAGCTATTCCGTTTCTGTTTTTTGTTCCTGCATACACATAATTGAATCCGTTTCTGTACATGCCTAACATCATATACGGATTGATAGCCTGCAACTCGTCATTTGTAGGCGATGAAACATTTACCTCTGCATTTTCCTCAACATAGCTCCATAGCGTTTTTCCGTCAAACCAGCTTTTGATTCCTCCGCAGTCGAGTACGAATTTCTCACCTTTCAGAATTATGCTGCCGTCCATCGTTCCTCCGAAGATAATCTCTGTACCGGTCGATTTCTCATAATTGGCCGCTACAGCATCCAGCACTTCCTTGGCTTTAATATCCTTCTGTGCGGAAACTTGCAGCGATAAAGCCGAAAGTAAGCATATTATAATAGAACGTTTCATTTTGAGTCTTTAATTATTCATCTTTAATTGATTAAGTCGCATCTGCAAGTCATTTTCGTCTATACACAGCACATCTCTTGCCTTACTGCCGTTAGCCGGTCCCACTATTCCTGCTCTTTCCAGCTGGTCCATTATTCGTCCGGCTCTGTTATATCCCAACGACAGTTTTCTTTGTATAAGTGATGTTGAGCCCTGCTGATGATAAATAATCAGTCTTGCAGCTTCCTCAAACATAGGGTCCAGTTTGTTCATATCCACATCCGCTGCTCCGCTTGGTTCGGCATTCTCGTCCACGTATTCAGGCAGTTCGAATGCGGTAGGGTAGCCCTGCTGCTTGCTGATATATTCCGAAATCTTCTCTACTTCAGGAGTATCTACGAAAGCACACTGCACACGTACAGGGTCATTTCCCTGCAGATAAAGCATATCACCCTTACCTATAAGCTGCTGTGCTCCCGGACGGTCGAGAATTGTTCTTGAGTCCATCATAGAAGCCACTCTGAAGGCCACACGAGCCGGGAAGTTCGCCTTGATAGTGCCCGTGATGATATTCGTTGTCGGTCTTTGTGTAGCGATTATGGCATGAATACCTACCGCACGTGCCAGCTGTGCTATACGGCAAATAGGCAATTCCACTTCCTTGCCGGCTGTCATAATCAGGTCGCCGAACTCATCTATTATGATTACTATATACGGCATGAACTTATGTCCGTTTGCCGGATTCAGCTGTCTGTTGATGAACTTAGCATTATATTCCTTTATGTTTCTGCATCCGGCTTTCTTCAGCAGGTCATATCTTGTATCCATTTCCACACAGAGCGAGTTCAGAGTCTGTACCACCTTGGTCACGTCCGTGATAATGGCATCTTCCGCATCAGGCAGTTTTGCCAGGAAATGTCTTTCTATAGGAGCATAGATGGCAAATTCCACCTTCTTAGGGTCGATGATTACAAATTTCAGCTCGCTTGGATGTTTCTTGTATAAGAGTGAGGTTACGATAGCATTCAGTCCCACAGACTTACCCTGTCCTGTAGCACCGGCCACCAGCATATGCGGAGCCTTTGCCAAATCCACCATAAACACCTCATTAGTGATAGTTTTTCCTAAAGCGATAGGAAGCTCGAAAGTACTTTCCTGGAATTTCTTACTTGCCAGAACCGAGCTCATAGGTACAATCTTAGGACTTGCGTTAGGCACCTCGATACCTATAGTACCCTTACCCGGAATAGGTGCAATGATTCGTATTCCCAAAGCCGAAAGACTCAGTGCTATATCGTCTTCCAGATTTCTGATTTTCGAGATTCTCACGCCCTCAGCCGGAGTAATCTCATACAGAGTCACCGTAGGTCCTACATTGGCCTTGATTGATGATATTTCTATACCGAAGCTTCTCAGTACCTGTATGATTCTGTTTTTGTTTGCATTCTGTTCCTCCATGTCGATGCTTGGCCCGTCGTCAGGGTACGTTTTCAGCAAATTCAGGGTAGGGAACTTATACAGTTCGAGGTCGAGTCTTGGGTTATAAGGCACGCTCAGGTCACCCCTCACAGTTTCCTCTTCCTTTGTTCCCTCTATTTCGAAAGCCGGTTCCTCATCTTTCTCATTATTGTGTGCCATATTTTCGGCTTCAATAATTCTTCTTGCGCTCACAGGCACATCATCTATCGGAAGTTCTATGCTGTTGTCCGTATAGTTCACATCATTGCTGTAAACTTCCTCAGCATATATTTCAGGCTCATTCTCATGCTTGAACTCGTTATATAACTCTTCTTCCTTTATCTGTGTTCTGATTTTTTCCTCTCTTTTATGGTCTGCAGGACTTTCCTCTTCCTTGTCTGTTGTGTCCCCCATTGCTTCCTCATCCTGCTGTTCTTCTACTTTTTTATTCTTTTTTCCGAACAGTCTGCCTAAGATACCTCCCGGCATCAGTTTCTGATACCATTTAGCCTTTGGAGCCTCATTCTCATCATTTTCAGTTTCTTCACTGGCATCCTCGCTCACTTCCTCAGGAGTTTCCTCAGCTTTTATTACAGTTTCCTCCGCATTTGGAGCAACCTCATTGGCAGTTACTGTATTGTATTTGTTTTCTTCGCCATTCTTTTTGAAGTTCGGATGAAGTATATGTCTTACCACCTCCATGGTTTGTCTTCTTATGGCAATACCGATAATGATACCGCAGAACAGAAGCAGCAGAATAAGTCCCGGTACACCGATATACGATTCTATCCATAGCGAAACATAATATCCGTGCAGTCCTCCCGGATAAATAAATGAATTTACATTTCCGAAAACGAAGCCTAAGGTTACAGACATCCAGTACATGATGCTCATGCATCCCAGGAACCACTTCCATACAGTGAAATTGTATGCTTTCATAAGCTTTGTTCCTGCAATGAGCAGAACCGCTACAATGAAATATGCCGGAATACCGAAACATCCGTTAATCAGAAACTCGGCTAATTTTGCTCCTGCCGGTCCCGTATGGTTCTGTACCACCTCAGTTTCGCCCACTGAATTCACTCCCATAGCGCTTTGGTCAGCCCCTCCGGCCGAAAGGAATGAAGTAAAGGCAAGGAACATATATACTCCGAACATAAGGCAAATCAGTCCCCCGACAAAGTGTCCTGTTTCCCCGTTCAGTGCTGATTTTATTTTTTGTGCATTTTCGTTGTGCTTTATATTTGATTTTTTATTGTTGTCTTTTTTACTGCTCATATCATTCATAGGTTTCTATAATAGAATTTTATCATGCAAAGATAATACAAACTGGACGAAATATGTAAACAAAAAACGATAAAACAGAAAAAATTCCTACCTTTGCACATATATTTTTTGATATAACATACATTATAAGACAAATGAAATCATCAAATCAATCCATTTTCGATGCTAATACAGTCGAGTTCGTTACCGTGGCAGCCGAATTTTGCGGTTTCCTGGAGCGTACTCCCGAAATGCAGCCATCCAAGTTTGTAGACCGTACTCTCAAACTTCTTCCGCTGCTCTATCTGAAAGCATCATTGCTTCCTGATTGCGAACCCCTCGACGACATCGAACCTGAGACATTCGTCACCGAACCGGACTACGAGCATCTCCGTAGCCTTATAGCTTCACTGCTTGGTCCTGACGACGACTATCTTGAGGTTTTTCTTGATGAAATGGCGTATAGCGACACGCCTATCAAACAGAACATTTCCGAAGGCCTGGCAGACATATACCAGCCGCTGAAAGACTTTGTATGCGTTTATAGTCTTGGACTCGACAGGACAATGAATGATGCACTCTGGCGTTGCCGTGAACAGTTCGCCTCATACTGGGGACGTACGCTTGTCAATGTCATGCGAGCTCTGCACAACATAAAATATCACGGCGAAGAAACAGACATGTAAACACTAACATATAGAACATGGCAAATTACCAATCTACAATAGACAAGAAACTTATTTCCGAAATGACCAAAGCTACCTTCCCGGGGCGGATAATCATTATCTACACGGTAGAGGATGCCCGTAAGGCCGTTTCGTATCTCAACAGATGCGAGGTTGTAGGTGTAGACACTGAGACACGTCCGTCGTTCAAGAAAGGGAAAATCAACAAAGTGGCTCTCCTTCAGATATCCACTGCAGATACCTGTTTTCTCTTTCGCCTTAACCACATAGGCATACCGGATTTCCTTGTGGATTTCCTTCAGAACGATGTACTGAAGATAGGTCTTTCCCTTCGCGACGATTTCAGCATGCTCCGCCGTAGCAACGACAAGGACCCTAAGGTTGGCAACTGGATTGAACTTCAGGACTATGTATCCCGTTTCGGAATAGCGGAGAAAAGTCTTCAGAAAATCTACGCTATACTCTTCGGACAGAAGATATCCAAGAGCCAGCGCCTTTCCAACTGGGAAGCCGATGTCCTGACAGAGGCACAGCAGCAGTATGCGGCTACCGATGCATGGGCAACATTGAGAATCTATAATGAATTAGAGAAGTTAGAGAGAAGTTAAAAAAAGAAGTTAGTACCCCCTTTAACTCCTTTAACTTCTTTACCTCCTTCATAATTATATAACTAACAATTGACAGACATGAACAAAGTATATCTCAAACCGAAAAAAGAAGAATCGCTTCTCCGTTTCCACCCATGGGTGTTCTCAGGAGCCATTGCCAGGGTAGAAGGAAACCCTGAAGAAGGTGAAGTGGTGGAAGTCTATACTTCAGACAAGAAATACATAGCTGCCGGACATTACCAGATAGGCAGCATAGCAGTACGTGTACTTACATTCCAGAAAGAAGAGATAAACCACGATTTCTGGGTACGCCGTCTTACTGTAGCCCGAAATCTCCGTCAGGCACTCCGCCTTATCGGAACAGAAACCAACAATGCCTGCCGTCTTGTACATGGCGAAGGCGATAATCTCCCGGGACTTATCATCGACCTCTACGACCATACAGCCGTAATGCAGGCACACTCAGCCGGTATGCACGTCTACCGTCATGAGATAGCAGCCGCACTAAAGGAAGTGATGGGCGATACCGTCCGCAATATCTATTATAAGAGTGAAACCACGCTGCCGTTCAAGGCCGACCTCGAATCTACCGAGAACGGATTCCTTCTTGGCGGAAGCACAGAGAATGTAGCCATGGAGAACGGACTGCTCTTCCATGTAGACTGGCTCAAGGGACAGAAGACAGGTTTCTTTGTCGACCAGCGTGACAACCGTGCACTTCTCGAGCATTATTCTCTCGGCAGAAACGTGCTCAATATGTTCTGCTATACAGGAGGATTCTCCTTCTACGCCATGCGTGGTGGAGCACGCCTTGTACATTCAGTCGACAGTTCAGCCAAGGCTATCGACCTTACCCGCGCCAATGTAGAACTCAATTTCCCCGGCGATACACGTCATGATGCCTTTGCCGAAGATGCCTTCAAGTATCTTGACAGAATGGGAGGGGAGTACGACCTCATAATCCTCGACCCGCCTGCATTTGCCAAGCATCGCGGAGCCTTGCGTAATGCCCTTCGCGGATATACCAAGCTCAATGCCAAAGCTTTCGAGAAGATACGTCCGGGTGGCATCCTTTTCACCTTCTCATGCTCTCAGGTGGTAAGCAAGCAGGATTTCAGAAATGCCGTATTCACAGCAGCAGCCCAGAGCGGTCGCAGCGTTCGTATCATGCACCAGCTCACTCAGCCTGCCGATCATCCTGTCAACATATATCATCCTGAAGGAGAATATCTAAAAGGACTTGTACTGTACGTCGAATAAACATTTATTCTCATTTATACACACACAGAAAAAGGCTTCCGAAGCATTTTACATGCCATAGGAAGCCTTTTTCGTTATTGTATAATTCCTGTTATCAGAAAGTTACGCTCAATCCCATACTCAGGTTCATATTCAAATTGTTAAGCGGAATATACTGTTTTCCCACTTTGCCTACAATATAGTCCATACCCACAAACAGACTCAACACTTTCGGGTGGAAGTTCACAATCCATCCCATTGTGCTGCCGTATGAAGAAATACCATAGTTGATACCTGCCTCAAACCAGCTCAGCGGAGATATATTGGCAGCGAATCGTCCTTCGCTCCATGAATAAGGGCCGTTTATCTTTGTAGTAGAAAGGAAACCGGCCGACAGCTTGTTATAGAACGGCATTTCGTATTCAGCACCAATCACCAATGTTGCAGCCAAAGCCTTGCTCAGCTTTCCTCCGGCACTTCTTCTGTGCAGGTTAGTATAGCTTTCAAAGTCATCAGTAAGCTGATCCAACTGGTTGTCTAATGAATTTTCGCTGTCGCCGTCGATAGACAAGTCCTTGAAACCTTCAAATCTCCAAGCCTCATTGCTTGTCGAAGCATATATATTGTTGTTCCAGCTCATGAATCCCAAATCCCTGATGGCAGCCGATACAGTCAGATGGTCTATCACCTCATATGTAGCACCCAGATCCAATGCAAGTCCGAATCCTCCAAGTCCCGGTGTTCCCATTTCCATGTTTTCGAAATCCACCAAAGTACCTTCACCTTCGCCATATTCAGCTCCACTTTCCTCTTTTGTAGGGATGCTCAGTCCTGCCACAGCCACATTCATTTCTCCGTTGGCGCTCACTTCCCACATATCCTCGTTCATCACGATTTTAGTATTGCTGAAGTTCATATTGGCATATGCACCTCCCAAGAGAGCCTTAACCTTTGCACCTACTCTCAGTTTGTCGTTTATCTGGCGTGAGTGTCCCAATGCAACTTCCACGAATGTAGTCGATTTTACACCCATTGTTCCAAGGTCATAAACAGTGTTAGGCCCGCTCTGTCCCATCTTCATGAATTCGAAGAAATCTTTAGGTATATAGAGCGATGTACTTGATCTCAGTCCTATATCCAAGGTATTGAAACCTCCCCATGCTCTGAATCCCATTGACAGGATAGACATATTCATATCCATGCCCATACGGTTGATTTTTCTCAGCCCTCCCAAGAATTCGTCAGCGCTTACACTGCTGTTCATAAACGTAGTCAGTTTGTTGTCGCTGGTAGGGTACAGGAAGTTTGCAAGTCCCACATTTCCTTTCACACCCATATTCACGTTACCCAACACCGGAATGCTGAAGTACGACTTGTCACTTACCAAGGCCGGGTTCAGCTGATGTTTGAACAGATATCCGTCTGTAAAATATCCTGAGCTTAGAGCCTGTGCTGAAGCTCCTGTCACTGTTCCCATCAGGGCTACAGCTGCTATATATTTCTTAATTCCTCTCATTGTTCTTTAAGTTTACCGTTAGTTCAAATCCATTGTTACCCCACCTTTAAGTCTTAATTTAATATCATCAAGCTTTAAAGTCTGATTCTCATTCAGAGCTGTTTCGGCAGTATTTTCACCGGCTTTAGCTGTAACAGTCATTTCTATACCGTCCAGTCCTTTCACATTACCTTCTTCTGTAGAGATTGAGAATGTAACATCTTTCTTCGTAGGATTTTCAATTGTTCCTGGTTCTACGTCTATGTTCATGTCTACTTTTACATTAGTCAAAGGCTTTCCGTCCTTGTCTATAGCTGTAGCCACAAGGTTCAGACCTAATGGGATAGCATTTTCTATAGTCATAGATGCTTCCACAAGTTCAAATTCCGCATCTTCCAGGTCACCACTCCATCCGTCTATAGTCTTGACATATTTGATATTTGTTTTGCTTCCGAACATCAGAGGAGTGTTAAGTTCATAGTCAGTTTTGATAGATATTTCTTCGCCTAATGTGACTCCATTTCCGGAAGCTACTATCTGTTGAATTTCAATATTTATAGCGTTAGGGATTCTCTCTATCAGTGAGCTGAGATTATCAACTATAACCTCATATCCATCCACTGGGAAATTTCTATTCTGATGAATGCAGATTTTGTAATTTCCCTGGTTTGCAGGAACTGTCAGATCATTTATATATACTTCTTCTCCATTTACTTCCCCTATGGTAGAAACCAGTTTCGCATCCATAGTTATTCGAGCGTCAGTAGGATTAGAAACAGTCAGATAAATTCTTGGGTCTGTTACGTCTATTATTACATCGTCACCGTTAAGGAAATCCGGCAGTTCACCTATTTCTATTGAATTCTTGTTATCTTTAGGTTTTACTGTACCGTTTACTTTCTCAAGAGAAAGTTTATCAGCAGTAACCTTACCATTTATTGTTAAAGAATTACCTGTCGTAGTACCGTCTCCGAATATTCTACCTTCAAATTTTATATCTCCATCAATTTTTATTGTATTTGTATCGTAAAAATATACAGCTTTATTCTCATTATCAGTTCCCTGTGATTCCTGATTGACGAATCTTATGTTGCTAATTTCAAATGGTATTTTAGAATCATTGTCTATTGCATATGATTCAGCTGTCAATTCCAATATATTACCGTTTGCACTCCATGCATTATCATTTCCCTTATATCTCACAATAATATAATCCGGGAAAATAATTCTGAATCCTCGCTTGAGGTTAGTGTGTACACTTCCGTCATTCTGTGTAATCACCAGATATGCGTTTTCCATTTTGGTGATTGTATTCTCCAGTCTTAAGATTTCTGTTGGTATCTCATTTTTAGTAATATTTACATCAATTTTGTCCGAAAAGTCAGCTTCAAAATTATTTATTGTACCGCTCTGTCCCAAAGTTATAGTATTAGTGAACTCACCGAAATCTTGTGAACTGACGTCTATCTCCACCTTCTCCACATTAATCGAAGTAGTAGAACTTTCCCCTTTCTGTACCAAAGCATAATCCCCGGTAGTCTCATTTGTTTTGACAATTCCGTCATCTTCCAGTTCAAGAAGATCACCCAAGAACATTCTTTCCGTACTGCTACTAGGCAGAGTCAGGTCTCCACCCACTGTAATAGTCATGTCTATGTCCTTGTCCAAATCATAAGTGTCATCAACTTTAAGACACGAATTCAGACCGAACAACCCCAATGCATATGCTCCAACCGCAGCATAGTTCATAATTTTCTTGTTCATACCTATATTAATTTAATTAACTTAATTATTTAGCCAAAATTTACATATTGACAAAGTAATGACGCTATAACTCTGTTTTCTCAACGAAAATACAAAAAAATATTACAGAATTTAATCTTTGTACATTAAAATAATATTAAAAAAAATGACGCGCATAGAAAGTTGTCCTCTCTACACACGTCATTCCTTTAATTCCGGTATTTATTACTGCATTACTTTCCTGTATACCATTTATACATCCTGTGCACCCCTTCGTCTATCTCAACTTTGTGATGCCATCCCAGGTTATGCAGTTTAGTTACGTCCGTAAGCTTTCTCATTGTACCGTCAGGTTTCGATGCATCCCATCTTATTTCGCCTCCAAAACCTATTTCTTTCTTTATCAGCATAGCTACATCGAATATGCTCAGTTCCTTGCCTGTGCCCACGTTGATATGGCAGTTTCTGATATCCTTGTCGCCTGCCTTGTATGTATCTTTGAAATCCACATTCAGCAGTACATGAACACTTGCATCCGCCATTTCCTCGCTCCAGAGGAACTCTCTCATCGGCTTACCTGTTCCCCATAACATTACATGGTCGTTGTGTATTCCGTATTTTGCCAGTATATCCAGTATTTCCTTCTCTGCCGATTCACCGTTCACTCCTTCCACAGGACGTTTGTTCAGGTCAGCTCTCACAGCCTTCATATCTCCCTCCATAAGGCATTTTGCCAGATGAATCTTTCTTATCATAGCCGGAAGCACATGACTTCTTTCCAGATCGAAATTGTCATTCGGACCGTACAGGTTTGTCGGCATTACAGCTATATAGTTGGTGCCATACTGCAGATTGAAGCTTTCACACATCTTCAGTCCCGCTATCTTTGCTATCGCATACGGTTCGTTGGTATATTCCAAAGGAGAGGTGAGGAGCACTTCCTCCTTCATAGGCTGTTCTGCGTCACGCGGATAGATACATGTACTTCCTAAGAAGAGCAGTTTCTTCACTCCGTGTCTGAAGCTTTCGCCTATCACGTTCTGCTGTATCTGCAGATTGTTGTATATAAAATCGGCTCTGTATATAGAGTTAGCCATGATTCCGCCCACATGTGCTGCAGCCAGAATCACTGCATCCGGCTTTTCTTCATCGAAGAATTTCTTCACAGCCACCCCATCCAGGAGGTCCAGTTCCTTGTGAGTCCTTCCCACAAGATTGGTATAACCTCTTTGCATCAGGTTATTCCATATGGCAGAACCCACCAATCCGCGATGTCCTGCCACGTATATTTTACTGTTTTTGTCCAACATGTTACTCAATGAAAAATCAATAATTAAAAATGAGAGTACCACCCCTAATTCTTAATTATTAACTATTAATTACTTCACGATTCCCTTCTCCAGATACTCAGCCAGATTAGTTCTCACGTGTTCGCTGTGTCTTTCTACAGCCACCTTGGCCATATCAGCATCCACCATTATGTTCACCAGTTCCTGGAAGCTTGTCTTTGTAGGGTTCCATCCCAGTTTAGCTTTGGCTTTCGTAGGGTCACCCCAAAGATTTACCACGTCAGTAGGACGATAGAAGTCTTCGCTTACTTCTACCAGACACTTGCCTGTAGCCTTGTCATACCCCTTCTCGTTGATACCTTCACCCTTGAATTCCAGTTCAATTCCGGCACGCTTGAATGCATGATAGCAGAACTCTCTAACGCTGTGCTGTTCGCCTGTTGCGATAACGAAATCCTCAGGAGTATCATTCTGAAGAATCAGCCACATACATTCCACATAGTCCTTTGCATAACCCCAGTCACGCAGAGAATCCAGATTACCCAAATACAGCTTCTCCTGCTTTCCCTGAGCTATACGTGCAGCAGCCAGAGTAATCTTTCTTGTTACGAAAGTTTCTCCACGTCTTTCGCTCTCATGGTTGAACAGGATACCCGAGCAGCAGAACATGTTGTAAGCCTCACGATATTCCTTCACAATCCAGAATCCGTACAGTTTGGCTACAGCATATGGAGAGTAGGGGTGGAACGGTGTATTTTCGTTCTGAGGCACTTCCTCCACCTTTCCGTAAAGTTCCGAAGTCGATGCCTGATATATACGGCAAGTATCAGTTAGTCCGCACAGACGTACAGCTTCCAACACTCTCAATACACCTGTCGCATCCACATTGGCAGTAAACTCAGGCGAGTCGAAAGATACCTGCACGTGGCTCTGTGCAGCCAGGTTATACACCTCAGTAGGGCGTACCTTGCTCATCACCTGCATGATGCTCATAGAGTCACCGAGGTCAGCATAATGTAAGTGAAAGTTTGGCTGTCCTTCCAGATGCGCAATTCTTTCTCTGAAGTCTACAGACGAACGTCTGATTGTACCATGCACATCATATCCTTTTTCCAATAAGAACTCAGCCAGATAAGAACCGTCCTGGCCTGTAATACCCGTAATCAATGCTACTTTTCTCATTCTTTTATTATATAAGTTACGTTATAGAAACTATTCCTTGTCTCTTATTTCCTTCTTCAGCTCCCTTCCGAAGAGAATCCATCCGCATGAACCCACACCTGCCAGGAATACGAATCCTATCAGTATAAGAGGTTTCGACGGTTTCGCAGCTCTCAGAGGTACAGTTGCAGCTTCCACTACTGTATATACCGGAGTGTCCTCCTGAACCTTAGCCTTGGCCACCTGCAGCTGCTGTGCAGTCTGGTTATACACATTGAAAGCTAATTCCATCTCGTTCTTCAGTCTTTCCTGATGTGTCTGGGCTGTTCTCAACGATATATTCTGGTTCCTGTCCATATACATAGCATAAGTTTCCTGTGCCTTATGATATTTCTCCATGCTTTCTTCGTAAAGCATCTGCGTATATTCCAGGTCCTTTCTTGCCTTGTTCGTTCTGTAGGTAGTGATGTATTCTTGCAGTTTCTCCATCACCGTATTTGTCAGTGTGGCCGAAATCAGAGGGTCCTGCATCGTTACCGATATTTTTATCAGCGAAGTCTTCTTGTCCTCTTCCACCTCGATACTCTTTCCGAGAGCATCTATAATATTCCTCTGGTCAAGTGTAAGCTTGAACGGGTCCACCACATTCGTCGTGTCTTCAGGTTCCTCACCCTTGACTGTTTTCATCACCCATCCCAGCGCTTCGAACGGAGCAGACATTACATAGCTCCACCATGCCTTTTTCTGATGTTCCTTCAGATAGTCATATACAGTAGTGTTCAGTTCGCCCTTCTTGTCCGTCACCTTCACGTCGAACATTTCTACAGAGAAAGGTATTGACTTCACGATGTCCGGATATAGGGTAGGCGACAGCGCATCTGCACCCTGCATATCTCCGAGGCTTATACCTGCCAAACCTGCCAGTGATGAAAGCCCACCGCTCATTGAATTGTTCATCCCTGTTTCAGGAGCTAAAGTTACCGTCGTAGTATATTCTTTCGGTATGCTGAATCCCACCACAAGACCTATAAGTGCAGCCCATCCGCACGACTTCAGAATCAGCTTTCTCTCTTTCCAGAGTTTTCTGGCCAATTCTACCAAATCTATTTCCTGTTCTTCCATAAATCTCAATTTAACTAAAAACCAACAACTAAGAACTGAAGACTACTTCAACAGATTAGCCATAGAAGCAATCATTGTAGCCAGTGAAGCAAACGAAGTGGCATAACCTATCACTTCACCTATTCTGTTCTGTTTAATCTTGTTAGGTACCACAATCTCACATCCCGGTTCCACCTCCTTGCTTCTGCTCTTCACCTTTGTCACCTCTCCGTTCATGTAGATAATGAATTTCTTGGTCTTTTTCGCATTCTGAGAGTATCCTCCGGCCTGATCCAGATAGTAGCTTACTTTCTTTCCTTCCAGATAAGTCACAGTGTTAGGCATCATCACTGCACCGTTTATCTTCACTGTGCTTGTCATTTCCGGCACACTTATCACGTCGCCTTCTCTCAGTACTATATCGTCATCTCCACCCGGATTCTTCATCGCTTTCTCCAGGTCGATACCCACTGTAAATACGCTGTCAAGTTCCATCATCAACGAGTTGGCCAGACTTTCGCCCAATTCTCTTTTCATCATTTTTATCACGTTTCTCATGCGCTCTATTTCATGATCGTTTGCCACTCTCGTCAGTTTCGCCCCCTTTGCATATCCGAAAGCAGTCAGTCCTCCGGCTCTCTCTATCAGGCTGCTCAGTCTTTCGCTCTTGTAGTTCAGACTGTATTCTCCTGCGTATAACACCTCACCGTCCACAGTTACATTTTTCTGTTCGCTGTATCCCGGACTTCTTCTCACGAACACCTGGTCGTATGGTGCCAGTACGAATCCCGGCTCACCGTCCACTATGAATCCGTCCTTCAGTCCGAACGAGAAATTCTGTCCCACAGTATCTATAGCATGTGTACCCTTATTGTCCTTCATTCTTCTCGATACATCCACTCTCACTAACGAAGCCGCATCCTTCAGTCCTCCGGCAGTGATTACGATATCCTCCAGAGTCATATTGTCTGCATACGGATAAGTACCCGGTTTCACCACCTCTCCTGAGATATACACGTTACCAATGCTCTTTATATCGTAGATGCTCGGCACGTAAAGCACATCGTTCTTTCTTAGTTCCACATCCTGAGCCGTACCGTCAATTATACCCTTCACGTCTACCGGCAGCACCTCACTTGTCAGGTTCTCTCTCTGTCTGTACAGCACCGCACGGTTTGTAAACGCATCGCCCAACAGTCCGTCAGCCTGCTTCAGCAGCTTGCCCACAGTGTTTATCTCATCACAGAATTCATACACTCCCGGTCTGTACACAGCACCCTTTATTTCAAGCTTGTTTGAGAATCTGTTTATAGTCGAATCAGCGCTCACCACGTCGCCGTCCATCACCTTGAATGCCCCGAAGTTATCTCTTTCCACAGTAGCCACAGAATATTCTCTTCCTTCCTGTCTTATCACCCTCACACTGTTCTTGTAGGCATTAGGAGCGAAGAATCCCGCATATTTCAGCAGCGTAGAAACTGTCTCATCCGCTTTCATCTCATATTTCATCGGACGTTTCACCTTACCTTCCACCTTCACTATGGCTTCGTAAGTAGGTACAATCACCACATCGCCCTCCTGAAGATTTATGTCGTCCGAAGTCTTTCCCTGCAAGATATATTCGTACACGTCCACCTTTGCCACAGTCTTGCCGTTTCTTGTCACCATGATGTTTCTCAGGCTACCGAGGTCAGTCACGCCCCCCGCACTGTACAGAGCATGAAATACCGAAGCGAAAGCCGATAGGGTATATGTGCCCGGCACCATCACTTCACCCATCACGTTTATCTTGATGCTTCTTGTCTTTCCTAAAGTCACCTGTATCTTGTTGCCCTCATCGGCATATATTCTGCTCAGTTCGCTTTTCAGATATTCCTTTGCGTCAGCAATGTTCATTCCGTTCAGCGAGATGATACCCAGTCCCGGCACATTGATACTTCCGTCCGGTGAGATTTCCTTTCTGATGATATCCTCACTTGCTCCCCATATTTCGATGATAATCTCATCGCCCGGTCCTAATCTGTAGTTCTCCGGTGTAGCTAAGTTTGTATTCGGTTCGAACGACAGGTTGCTGTTTGTGAAAATATTCCTTCCGAACACCTGGTCAGCCATACTGTTCTCAGCCGGAGCCTGTGCCGGAGCACTTTCCTGTGGTTTGGCTTCCTCTGCCTTTTTCTCTGTAGCTGCCTCTTCTCTCATCCTGCTTGTATCGGAAACGGTTTTTGTCTGTTCCGAATCCGTACTAATCTCTCCGTTTTCGTACATCTGCTTCAGTCTCATAGCCTGTTCGGTTGTCACACCTTTTGCCGACAGCTCCATCATAAGCTGCTGCTGGCTTTTGCCCTGTTTTAATCCATCCTTTACATATTGAATCACTTGCGAGTCGGTCATACCCATCTGTGCATAAGCCCCGGAATTACCCATAAAAAGAAGCGCGATTGCTACGCTGATAAAGAAAATTCTCATGAAATTACAATATTATTACAAAAACATGTTCTATATGAGTTGCAAAGGTAATAAAAAAAAGTGCCGCTACATAACTGTATGGCACTTTTTCACAATATTTTCTATAAAAAGTCTCATTCAACCTGTTGTCAGTAAGCCTTTTCTTCGCCTTTGAATACATTGGCCACAGTCTTGTATATGATATAGATATCCAGCCAGAACGACCAGTGTTCTATATACCATATGTCGCCTCTGATTCTTCCGGCCATATCCTTCAGTTCCTTGGTCTCGCCTCTGAATCCTGTCACCTGGCTCCATCCTGTCACACCCGGCTTGACCAGATGTCTCACCATATACTTGTCTATCAGCTTCGAATATTCCTCCGTATGTTTCAGCATGTGCGGTCTTGGTCCCACCACACTCATATCTCCCAGGAACACGTTTATGAACTGAGGCAGCTCGTCGATGTTTGTCTTTCTCATTATGTTACCCCATTTTGTCTTTCTCGGGTCATCCTTAGTAGCCTGCAGCTTGTCTGCATCAGCGTTCACCTTCATGCTCCTGAATTTCAGGCAGTAGAACTCCTTGTCGTTCAGTCCGTTTCTTTTCTGTCGGAAGAACACCGGTCCCGGCATTGTAATCTTGGTAACTATAGTCACTATAATCAGCACTATTGGGAATACCGTACACAGGAACAGCCCTGAGAACACAATGTCGAACGCCCTTTTCAGAAACTTGTTGCCTAACCTCGAAATATTCTCGCTTCTCAGTTTCAGTATAGGAACACTTCCCACTGCATCGAGATACACCATGTTCTGCACATAGTTATGCATGTTTGGCACACTGTAGAACCTCACAAGATTGTTTTCGCATAAACTGATAATCTTTATTATATCGTTCTTGTAGATATCCCTGAGTCCGCAGTACAGATAGTGCACATGTTTGTTCACTTCCAGAAACTCTTCCACCATATCCGGAGTACCGAGATACTTGCATTCCTCCGGCATGTCGAAATTCCTTTCATAGTCGAAATATCCCAGCACCCTGTATCCCGACCAGTCCTGCTCCGTCATCTCGTGATACAGTTCGTTCATGCTTCTGCTTGATCCCACAAGCACTACAAATCTCAGGTTCCTGCCCTTCGTTCTGTATCTCTTTACTATATATCTCAGTATCAGTCTTTCCACCGACAGCGACAGCCCTAATATTATCAGGAACAAAGCATACAGATATGACCATGCATCCATGAAATATCCTATCTGCAGTATCACGAACGAAGCTATACTGAAGAGAAACATCGTTCTCGAGATTCTGCCTATTATTTCGAAGGCAAACACCTTTCTCTTGAACAGCACAATTCCAACAGCCGAATCACTAAGTGCAAATATCAGCATCACAGTCAGTATAGTCTGAATGTCCGATGCCATTATCAGTTTCTCCCACCTTGTTTCTTCTGCGTACTGTGTCATAAACCAGAAGAGCGCTCCGCAGATTATCGTTTCCGTACATATCAGTACGCTCGATATAAAGTTGTTGTAATTATGCGTATAGTTTCTCATAAGGAAAATCTTTTTATAAGTTTATTCAGAATCTGTAAGCAGCACCCACCGAGATATTCGGTACGAACGAGAATCTCGCTGTGGTATAGACTCTCGAGCTTGGAGTAATCTGTCCCTTATATAGTCTCAGCCCTCCTTCGCCCAATATGCACCATTCGTCATTCACCCTGAACTGCAGGTTTACACCTCCCTGCACTCCGAAGTTGTTTTCCTCACACAGCTCGTTGTGTGTAAATACAAGTCCTAAGAACGGCATTACCCCGACCAGTCTTTCCGGATTATATCCTCCGGCCGTCGAGAGTGCATCTATCATAATGTCTCCGGCCAATGTCAGCGGATAAGTACCGTTACCGTCGTCATATCCATATCTTCCGGCCTCCAGTGTACCTCTCACAGCCGCCACTCTGCTGTATCTTCTTCCGTAGCTTATGGAGAACTGTTGTCCCAATTCATTCAGGAATACTCCTTTGGTCATACCTGCGGTATGAAGAGGGAAGTTTGTACCAATCTGTGCCGATACAAAGTTATAAGGACTGAAAGCAAATCTGCTCTGCTTCTTTTCTATTGTTTCATATCTTCTTCTGTACTGCACACCAAGTTCCAGACCTAAATTCCTCATAACTCTTTTTTCGATAGAGTTATCCATCATGTCCTGGTTATATTTCTCCTCACCCCATCTTGCCTGTGCAAACAGTCCGAGGTCAGGCCTTACGAAATACAGAGCCTGCAGCGCAAGGGTAGAGCCGTGGTAAAGCTTTATTTTCTTTTTATAGACTCCCGTACCCTTATGAGCCAGATATCCTATCTGGTAACCTCCAGTCAGATTCAGCTCAAATCGCGGGTCAGTTATCTCTCTCAGGAAGAAGGTATTCAGGTTCACCATTCCTTCAAGTCTAAGTCCCAGATAAGGTTCCTCGCTTATAGCTGCCCTTCTGTCATTCGGCGTATATCTCCATCCTCCGTAGAATGTACCCTTTATACCGAGAGGGTAAACCCATTTACCTATGGCTATACCTGCAGTAGGACCTAAGGTTTTCATTCCCATATAGTCCCACACCCTGCTGTTGAAGTCCCCCGATGTACCCGCATACATTTCGTAGAAGAAGTTGTCCAGTAGGTCCACATTAGGATACTGTGTATATTTGTAAGGAGTCAGCCTGTATCTGAATCCCGCCATTGCCTGAAATCCTATATCATAGTTTCTCGGGATATCATGCCCGTCTATCATGTCAGAGTAGACATTCAGTCTCGGTTCTATATAGAAGTCAAGCTTGCTGCTCATCCTTCTTGTCAGTATCAGACCTCCGTGCAGTCCCCAGGCAAACTTCATCTTTTCGTCCTTGGGTATCACTCCGTATGCTCCTGCTCCCCATACTGTTTCTATATAGAAGTTTCTGTCTACGTCCCATCCCCTCAGATAGTCCGTTATTCTGAATATATGGTCCAGTTCGGCTCCCATTCTTCCCAGAGCTATATTCTTTCCCCCTGTCAGCGACAGTCTGAAAGAATTGAAGCTGCTCACATCCTTTACTGTGAAGATACCGAACTCATTCAGTACCGGCGATACAGAGCCTGCCCCCTGCAGTTTGCTCATTCCCACGAAACCTCCTATGCTGAAGTTCCTGCCTTTGGCTTTTCTGTCGAATTTTATTCCTTCCGGCACATATCTGTCCTGCAGAAGATAGTCCTTAGCGTTAAAATATTTCTTTACAGCCGAGCTGTCCTGCTGCGCCATAGCCATTCCCGGTGCTGAAGCCAGTGCCGCACAGCATAAAGCCTTAAAAATTCCGTTCAGTTTCATTTATATCTGTTTCCTTAAAACATTAACATATTTTCAGCATCTTCCACCACTTCATCCGTAAATTCTCCGTCGTTCTTAGCCGTAGCTATAAAAGCCTTGTCTATCATAAAGCACTGATACAGGTTCATCATAGTGTCTGCAAATCCCGCATCACCTCTTCTTGCCGTAACAATCGACTTCAGATACCATGTCATCGCCTCGTCCTGTGGCAGTTCCGCTATTGCCTTTTCCGCCATATTGTTTCCCGCCTTTGTTTCCAGAGCCAGATACATTATCACGGCATTTCTTTTCGAAGAGTTCTTTACCGTTTCGAAAGTCTTTCTGCATCTTTCCACCTCTTCCACGGTTCTTCCTCCTCTGTAATATCCTCCAAGAACCCATGCAAAAGCCTTCACCAGGTCATACTGGCTGTCATCCGGCAGCAGCTGTGCCATAATGCTCGCCTCCTTATAGTTATAGGCCTTGATATACATACACAGTTGGTTGTTCACTATCTCCGCCGGGTTTACCAGTTCCATTCTCTTCGTGTCTATGTTCTTTCTCTCATAGTTTGTCACATACACAGTCTTGTCTACCAGCGGTTCCAATAGCTTCACGTCGAATGTATCCCTTTTCAGGTACTGTACAGCCACAATGTTTGCAGCAAGAGGCCACGGATTGTCTCCCGATTCCTTATACGCCTTCATTGCAAACCGTTCCAGTTCCCTGTCATCCTTTATCATCTGGAAGAGTTTCCAGTACTCATACCTTGTATATATACCGTCCATACCCTTCTTCTGGTAAGCTTCCCATACCTCCTGGTCTGTCGGTTCGCGGTACACATCAAACTTTATGCTGTATTCCACCTGTCTCAGATTCTCCAGATAATTCACGATAGTAGGTCTGTAGTATGGCAGTCCTGCTATTGCAATACTCTGCCTGTCCATATTGTCCGGATACTTCTCCAGTACCTCCTTTATACCCTTTGCCTCTTCATACAGGCTGTCCTTTTCCAGCAGGTCCACCACCTCTGTCCATGGCTTTACCACAGCCTTAGGCACCTTGTAGAGCATTCTGTTCACACTTCCCGGCAGTATAGACACCACATCGTTCAGCACCTTCCTTGTACGTTTTTCCGCCAGTGCCATATTCGATGCATACGAACCTTCCGGCGATGAATATCCCGTGATATAGAGTTCCTTCAGTGTAGCTCCCGGTTCGTTCACAATTTCCTGCAGCTTCTGCTTAATCTTGTTCATGTTCTGCATGTTCTCCGGAGTATCCACAAGCTTGTCGGAACTTATTTCGAAAGTCAGCGACACCCTGTCCGCCGAGTTTCTCTTCTCTATCTGTGCCCTTTCCCTGTTGAACTTGGAGTTGAAATCCATCTCCTTATATGTCAGTGAGTATTCAAGAAACTGCATCGGTCTCTTGTTCTTGCATGACACAATCTGGAAATTCTTGTTATACCCCAATGTGTGCATGTTCTCCACTATGAAGTCAGCATAACAGCTGTAGTTCACACCAGGATTCGGCACCTTCACGGTGTCGTTCCATACTATGTCGAGTTTCCGGTCAGTCAGCGACACATCTTTTCTTACATATTCCTCCAGCGGGTCCCTCTTCAGCACATACCCCATCTTTCTGAGCTGTGCATTTCTGAATTCCTTTCCGTCCACCACTATCGGTTTGTTGTAAGCTATTGTGTCATTGTTCAGTCCGTCGCACATCACCGTATAAGGCTGTATCACTAATCTCGAGTAGTCACTGCCCATCTGCTGCGGCAGCTGGAATGTGTTCGATACTATAAACATATCTCCCATCAGTCCACCTATTGCCGGTTCAGGCTGCAGCTCCGTTCTTATACCCGTCACTACCACTTCGTCCAACTGACGTCCTAAGTCGATGCTGACATCTATCTTCATCATATTGTTCACCCTCATCATCACTGCCTTCGACATTTCTGCCTTGAAAACCAGTGCCCCGTTGTCCGGTACCAGAATCTCATAATATCCGTTATGGTCAATTTTTTTCACCGTTTCCGGGTCTACAAACATTGCCACCTCTAAGTCGTCCGCATCAAGTTCCTTTTTCAGTTTTTCACCTTCCGCCACAGTCTTACAGCTGTACACTATCACTTCCGCCTCAGTCACCGGCACCTTCTTCTTTGTTTCCGCCGCATTATATACTGTACCCGAAACCCTTATCATTCTCTGTGCAGTGGCCGTAGCTGCAAACATCAATGCCATGCATACAGCCATCGACAGTCTTAATACCATATTTTTAAACTTCATATTTTCCATACTGCTATACATTTAGAATAAATAAGCGCATGATATACACAGTTTTGTAGGAATCATTCTTCCTCCATGCTCATTATACGGTTCAGACCATATATTATCCGTTCCTTTTCCATATTTTCTTTCGCTGTACCAGAAATATCCCACACCTGCAGCAAACTCTATATTCCATCTGTTCCCAATAGGCAGGGCATAACCGTAAACTATACCGGGTGCTATGGCATCTCCCTGATGCCTGTTTCCACGTCCAAACGTTGTATCATATCTCAATGCAGATAGAGATACCCCCACGAACAGTCTGTTCATAGGTCTACCCGAAATCCAGTATCTCATTTCGGCCTGTGCACCCATCAGTTGTGTATCAAATGGAGTATTGTTTAACGAATAGAATACCGTTCCCTCCAGACTTGTCTTTTTTGTAGTTACCAGTTCAAGCGAAAGGTTGGGAGTGAGGTTACCCCAAAGCAATGCATTAGTCTTTACCGAGAGCAGCTGTGCTGCAGCATCATTGCATTGCAGAGCCATAACGGCCAGTACGAATATTTTAAATAGAAAACTCTTTACCTTCATTGTTCTTATCTTTTCGACCTGTTATATTTTTCCTTTACCGACTTGAATCTGTACACCAAAGCCACTCTTACTTCCGAGATGACAGGGTAGGGAGTGAAATGCCAGTCTTTTACATTGGTAAATGTATAATTCCCGCTGTTATCAATCCTTTTTTTACTTTCTCCGTATATCCATCCTGCGCTCAGTCCGAGATCCAGGTCAAGTCCTCCCGTAGCAAAAGTAATCAACGGTATTTCCCATCCAGCCGTACCTCCGATTCCGACATGTCTGCCTGTATAGCCATTTCTCAGATATAGGGTATAGTCAGTATATCCTGCATATACTCCCCAGTAGTAAGCCCTCCAGTATTTCGGCATTCTCTTCTGTCCCGGTTTTATAGTCAGGCTCTCCCTGAAATACTTCCTTGCCTCGATTCTTGCATCAAGCATTTTATATTCCAGGCTTGGTACAAATGTCTGGTTAGACCCCGGATTCCATTTCACATCTGCCCCCAGTGTCCATTTGTTATAGTCCCATGGTGTCAGGTCATATTGCACCCCCACACTCGGAGTAGCCAATACCCATCCCACCATATTTGCCCTGAAAGCCAGTCTTTCCTTCACTGTAAGCTTTGTTACCTTAGCCTCTTTTCTCTTTCTGAGTTCCTGCAGCTTTGCGGCAGCCACCGAGTCCGTAGGAAGTTTGGCTTCAGTATTTTCCTGTGCCATGACAATTCCGGTGCATGCCACCGTCATTCCCCAGCATATCATCATTCTTTTAGCGTAATCCTTTATACACATCATAAAAACCTCTGATTAAAATTTAAACTGGAATCCTGCATTCAGCACTGCAGACCCTTCATACGGGAATCCTGTAGCACTGCCGTCTATTTTGTCATTCAGCAGCGTACCCTTCAGTTCTGTGAACATATTTATTCTCTCGCTTACCCTGAACAATACCTGTGCTCCCACAGTAAGAGAAGGGCTGACCTCCCTTATATCAATGTTCATTGCAGCTCCTACACCTATATAAGGCAATAGAGTGACTTTTCTTTCCTCATCCGCTTTTGCAAATATACTCAGAGCGTCAAACATACAGTCTGCACTCATAAATACCATGTTCATTGCATTTCTTTCTACAGATAGATTTCCCCCTGTAATTCTTGCTCCTGTTCCCCTCAGCCTGAGCGCTATGGCCGGTGTTATCCATTTTCCTACCTGCCCTTCAAGAGCTGTTGTCAGTCTGTATCCCAAGGGGTGCAGATTATCCGAGTCCCCCACATACAGTTGTGTACCTATTGCCGGCCCCATAAACCAGCCTTCATTGGCCTTTTTCACCGTAATACATTCTTTCAGGTTTTCCCTGAATCCGCTTTTTGGTCCGTCCTTTGCCCCGGCTGCCATGGCCGGTATCATAAGCAACGCCACCAGTTTCAATTTATTAAACATGTAAATGTGTTTACCTTTATTAATAATCTAACTTACTATGCTATATAAAATACTGGGCAAAAGTAATTATTTTTTTATTTTACAAACAAGACAGACTTAAAAAAAATATAAAAAAGAGGGTTATACTTATAATATAGCCCTCTTTTCTTGTATAATCGTAAAAACTATTTCTTGAATGTTGCGATTACCGCCCTGTTCATTTCCGGTTTAGAGAAGTTTTTGCCTACGCCCATACCTTTGGCATCGATTCTCTCAGCCTCTATGCCGTATTTGTTGATCAGTATTTCCTTAACCGTAAATGCACGTCTTTCAGACAGTTTCTGGTTGAATTTAGCATTACCTTCCGGCGAAGCATAACCTTTCAATTCAAGTTTCAGCTCAGGATACTTGTTCATATATGCTGCAATGCTTTCTATATTCGACAGCTGTGTCATATCCACCTCAGCAACAGATTTTCTGAATGCCACAACCGGTTCGATAAACGAATCCACAGCCTTATCTTCAGCCTTTTCCACCTTCTCCGCACATTCATTGAGCGATGCCATCAGATTTCTGTTTTCATTATCCTTCTTTCTTACATCATCTTCCAATGCATTCACCCTTCTCCTCATGTCGTTTATCTCATCGTTCAGTCTGTCCACTTCATCCTGGCTGTATGCCATCATTACGGTTGGATAACGCTTTCCGTTCGAGTTCTTGAAATGATAGAGCAGTCCCGCCATCAGTTCAAACGAAGTATTTCTTGGTGCTCCGTCGCCGAGTTTTGCCACTAATGCCGGCCTCATGCTGAAAGTCCACTGCTTCTCCTTACCCAGATTGAAGTTAAAGCTCAGTCCCCCTTTATACAGGAAGAAATTCTTGTCATCACACTGTCTTGAAGCGAAGAACTCACGTCCGCCTCCAAGTCCTGCTATACCTTCTATCTCAAACAGTCTTGGCTGTTCCTTTGCTCCTCCTATCAAATTTGAGAGGTTCAGCTTGCCGTTCAATATAAACTGTATCTCGTCGAAAGCATTCGCACTCGATGTGGTATTTATACCTGTCAGAGTCTGGAATGAAACTCCCAATGCCGGTGTAGCCTGCTTACCTAATTCAAAACCTACTATACCTCCGTTTCGGTCAGAATCCATATATGAATCACCAAGTTGTCTTTCATATGCACCGTTAACGCCGAAATACCAGTTATCGAAGAACTTGTTACCCACAGTAACCTTTTCCTGCGCCCCTGCAAATCCTGCCAGAGCCGCAACCATTATTGTTAAAATCGCCTTTTTCATAACCATTTACTTTTTTACTATATTACAAAGTTATAATTTATTTTCAATATATTATATGAAAAAAAGTTGATTTTTTAGTTCAAATCACAGATTTTTTCAGTCCCTCTTGAAAATATCCCTTGTATATACCTTTTCCCTAACGTCGTCCAGGCATGAATCATATCTGTTGGCAATGATTGCTCCTGACAGTTTTTTGAATTCCTCCATATTGTTCACCACCTTCGAGCCGAAGAAAGTCGAACCATCCTCAAGAGTAGGCTCATATATTATCACCGTAGCCCCCTTCGCCTTGATACGCTTCATCACCCCCTGGATGGAACTCTGGCGGAAGTTGTCACTGTTCGATTTCATTGTCAGCCTGTACACACCTATCACACATTCCTTCTCGTTCTCCGGTCTGAAGACCCCCTTGTTGAAGTAGTCATAATATCCCGCCATTTTCAGCACCTGGTCCGCTATGAAATCCTTCCTTGTCCTGTTCGATTCCACAATCGCATGAATCAGATTCTCCGGCACATCCGCATAGTTGGCCAGCAACTGCTTCGTATCCTTCGGCAGACAGTAGCCGCCATATCCGAACGACGGATTGTTATAATGATTGCCTATTCTCGGATCAAGGCTGATACCGTTTATAATATCCACAGTGTTCAGTCCCTTCATCTCCGCATACGTGTCAAGTTCGTTGAAGTACGAAACCCTCAGCGCCAGATAAGTGTTTGCAAACAGCTTCACCGCCTCCGCCTCGGTCAGTCCCATGAACAGAGTGTCAATATTCTCCTTTATGGCACCCTCCTTCAGCAGGTCGGCAAACGTTCTTGCCGCCTCCTTCAGTTCCTCCGCATGGTCAGTCAGTTTTTTGTCCGGACATCCCACGATGATACGGCTCGGGTAGAGATTGTCATACAGAGCCTTGCTTTCCCTCAGGAACTCAGGCGAGAACAGCAGCTTCAGGTCCCTTCCATACTTCCTGTACAGTCCCTCGCAGTATCCCACAGGAATAGTACTCTTAATCACCATCACCGCCTTTGGGTTCACACTTCTCACCAGGTCGATTACCTCTTCCACATGACTCGTGTCGAAATAGTTTTTCACCGGGTCATAGTTCGTAGGAGCCGCTATCACCACAAACTCCGCATCCCTGTAAGCCGCCTCCCCGTCGAGAGTAGCCTTCAGGTCCAGTTCCTTTTCAGCCAGATACTTTTCTATATATTCATCCTGAATAGGAGAGATACGGTTGTTTATCTTCTCCACCTTTTCAGCTATAACATCCACAGCCATAACCCTGTTATGCTGTGCCAATAGAGTCGCAATAGACAACCCCACATATCCTGTTCCTGCTACTGCAATATTCATTTTGTTAGTTTTTAAGTTTATGAGTTTTTAAGTTTATAGTTCTTAATTATTCATTTTTAATTATTATCAGCTCCTGCTCACCTCCATCACCTTAGCCTCAGGATTCCCCGTCAGCCTTCTCAGGTCAGCATAAGCCGATATGCCGTCAGCCGACATCTCCGTATTATTTCGATTTTTATGCAAAGTTACACAATATTACCGAATATCATTCAACAACAGGTCCCCACAATTTCCGTAAACCTCATCAAAAATTTCACGACACCTTTTTTCGCTCATTTTCGTTTTGGTCCCCACAGCTATAAAATCCGTTAGGGTAGGGAATCCCGTTTGGTTCACAGATGTAGCATGCTGCCCGTTGTACCCTTCTGCACATAGTGTAAGGTCATACGCAGGAGCCAAATGCCATTTCCATTTCCCTGCATCATCTTTCCTTACCATGAAACTGAAATTCTTGCAGTGATCATCCTTGTTGTCAGTCAGATAGTTGAACACCATCCTTCTATACATTTCCTCCACATCTTTCGGATTCTGAGTCAGATACCCCGTAAGAGCCATCAGATTAGAATAGTCAAGAACCGGTTCAGACAGTGACACACAAAGCAGTCCTCCCGCCGTAGCTGTATGAATACGTTCACCATCTTCTGTAATATCGAACCGCCTCGTAGTAAAATACTTTCCTGCAGTAAGCTTGAAGTCAGTGACATTTATTCCGCATTTTTTCGCTACTTCATTATAATGAAACTCCTGCAGTCCCATATCCATAGGGTCATAAGTATGCCTGAACTTAACCAGCCAGTGTCCCTCATTGTCAGAAAAGACAGCTTTAGGTCTGCACCCCCCGCTATTTCCGCTGTTGTAGAGCAACAATCCCGCATCCGTATCCTGTTGTTCCTTCAGCACCTCCAGAGCCTTCTCCTGCAATAAATCAAAGTCCGACACCTCCTCACCTTTGGCTATAATTGTTTCCGGTTCATAACAGAGAGCCCCCATACCGCTGTTGCCAACTAAGCTAAGCCTGTCTATCGAAGTCAGCTTTCTGTCATCAATACCTTCACGCATCAAAGCCCTGTGAAGAAGATACCTCCCATATCCGTCGGGCAGGCTGTCCTCAAAGATACCGAAGTTTCCATAAAACGGTCTTGGTTTTGCGATAAACAGCCCCGGTTTCAGTGGCAGTTCAAGAGGCGACACGCTGAATCCTACTGTCAGCCATTCCCTGTCATATTCGAATGCACAAAGCCTGTTATCCGGAGTCAGTGACAGAGTTCCCACCTTTTCGCCGTGATATTTCACTGTAAGCTTGTCCGTCATAAATCCTTCCTTTCCTTTTTCCCTGTTCCCGTTTTATAAGCCCTGCTTTTCCCTGTGTTTTTACGGATTTGCGTCAGCTCTTCCATCGTAGAATACTTAGGCTGGCTGAACACATTCTTAATCTCAGAAGTATAATCCATTGCCATGGCTAAAGTAATCAGGTTCTTCAGCGAGATAAGCCCCTTCTGTTCAAACCTTACGATATTACTTACAGCCACTCCCGAACGTTCCGCCACCTGTTCCCTTGTCAGATTCTTCTCTATTCTTCGTTTTCTGAAGTCATCAGCCAATACCCTTGCAATGTCATCCGCATTATCAAAAGTATAGTTTTCCAATACTGATAATATATTATTCATATTTATTAATTTATCGAGTATAAAGATAAAATATTATCAGTTACAAAGATATGTTTTTTTTCTTATGATTACCAAACAGATACCCTTCTTTTATCATCTGAAAGTCATAACCATTTTCCTCCACACCCGGTGCCACACCTTGAAAACCGGTCCCCATAGCACCTCTTCCGGATATTCCTTAAGCAGTCTGAAGTTCCTGGCGTTCCTTGTAAGGAAGCTCATGGCCGAATCACTTTTTATCGTCCTGTCTATCTTCCCGTCATACTTTCCGAAGTTACCGCCCGCCATAACCTCATCGAGCAGCTTTTCCCCCTTTTTAGAGTCCGGCTCTGTAAGCAGACAGTTTCTATCCAGTCCGAACACCCTTTCCATCACGTACATCACCGCCCCGGCAAATCCGTACAGATTCAGTTCCTTCGCCTGCCTGCCGAACACCGCCTTTTCCTCCTCCGTACATCCCTTCCTCAGCAGCATCGCATAATCCGCCATCTGCCTCAGTCCTATGCCCTCGCTGAACACATGCCTGTACATATGCACAAGCAGAAACACCCTGTTCATCTCGTCCGACGGCACACATACCCGTCCTGCGCCCGACAGCTCAATCTCCCTGCCCGTACCGCTCCATAGGCCGAACAACCTCTGCAGCCTCCTGTTTTTAGGGAAAGAATACATCCACGATGGCGTGGTATGCACCTCCAGCTCCATACCGTTTTTCCCTTTCACCCCGATATGATGATAAGTAAACTCCCTTGCCCCAAGTTCATCCCTGCACAGCTTCCTTATGCATCCACTGTCACCCATCACCCACAGATCCGTATCCCCCGGCATCCTCATTCTCGGGTTAGGGTAGAGCATAGCCAGTCCCTGACCTTTCAGAAGCATAGATTTATACCCCCTGTTTCCGAAGAACTCAGTCCACCTTACAGCCTCCATGTCCGCCGCCATATTAATCTTCTCCGCTTTCAGCGCCACCTTCATCAGTTTTATTCGCTGTTCCTCATTCGGCCTGTTCACTTCTTCAGGCAGACGGTTCAGTGCTTCCATCATCACACCTGTAAGAGCTTGCTTCTGAGCCATAAAAAACATCTCCGCCCATAATCCGTCATTCATTACAGGCAGAGATATACATCCCTCTATATGCAGTCCCAATCTTATCAGTCTGAAGAAACACTCCTTTGCCGTATTGCCGAAAGTCCTCATTTGCCAAACCTCTCTTTGGTTATATTCCACAGAAACAGCGTATTCCCTATAATATACCTTCTCCACATACGCTTCGGCTCCTTTATCAGACGATACAGCCACTCCAGACTATGCTCCTGCCACCACATAGGCGCACGCTCCACCGTTCCTGCAAAGAAGTCGAACACCGCCCCGATGGTACCGCAGTGACAGTCTATATCCAGCTCCTTCCAGTGCGTGTACGCCCATTTCTCCTGCTTCGGAGCCGTCATACCTATCCACAGCAGATCCGGCTTTGCCGTGTTTATCGCATCTATTATCGCCTTATTGTCTTCGTCCGTAAATTCCGGCTTGTAGGGTGGGGAATAGGTCTCTACAGTAATGTCCGGATACACACGGGCCGCCTTTTCACGGATAAGCCCCAGCACCTTCTCGCTGCTGCCCATAAAGAAACACTTGCCCCCCTTACGGTTCAGCCGTTCCATTTCCAGCTCAAACAGGTCCCATCCTGCAATACGTTCCGTAGGTTGCGATTTTGCTTTCAGCCATCGGCACGCCATTACGATGCTGGCTCCGTCTGGAATCAGTACATCTCCTTTTTGCAGGGCTTCTGCAAAAAGCGGGTCTTTCAGTGCTGTGTTGTAGCTATGGGCGTTTATGGTATTGATTAATACTTTCCCTTGGGGTACTTGGGAAAGGATTCTTTTATTACCGGTGATGGTTAGTTCTTTTAGTTTTAGCATTTTATGTCTAGATACTTTTAAAATTATATAAATTTCTATTTCTGCAAACACGCTTCTAAACACCGTTTGATATTTTCCTCGAAACGCTGCAAAGTATATTCCTTTTCAAACTTGATTCTTCCAGCTTCTCCAAAACGCTTACGCAATGCCTCATCCTTTAGTAAAATGCTTATACGCTCCGCTAGAGGCACTACTTCCCTGCATGGAACGAGGAAACCCGTCTTTCCTTCATCCACAATCTTAGGAGTTCCACCTACAGCACTCGATATACAAGGCAACCCCTGTTCCATAGCTTCCAACAACACAAGAGGGAAACATTCATTAAAAGTAGGTAAGACAAAAATATCAGCCTTCTGGAAAAAGAACAATTTCTCATCACCATATTTTTTCCCATGGTACATTACACAATCCTCTATGCCACGCTTTATACATTCCTGTTTGAAACTTTCTGCATTCATGTCAGAAGTTTCTCCTCCCACAAAGTCACACTGGAAAGCATATCCCTGTTCTTTCAGTATCCTGCAAGCATCAAGTAGAGTAAGTACTCCTTTATTAATTAGTAAATTCGACAGGAAGAAAATATGTAGCAACTTCTCTTTTTTCTGCACAGAATTATTAGCAGAAGACGACTCTGGAATCCCATTAGGACACAATAAAACTTGATCTCTTTTTGCAAAGCGTTGTATATCTTTATAAAGAGGTTCTGCTAATAAAATTACTTTTATATTCTTAAAAAAACATCTGTACATCCACTTATCAGGAATACGTTCCTGCCTTGTAGCTACACCCTTATTGTGATAATGAACTACGATATTGCAACCCATTGCTTTCAGTAACTGCACCACCACAAAATCCTTGTAAAACGCCCCACCGCACGCATTCGGCGTAACA
>Reeses_p1__coassemble_149_pt1 | contig 58358 bp, 51 predicted proteins | sample Reeses_p1__metabat2_high_PE_011 | metagenome-assembled genome bin Reeses_p1 | reverse complement strand
CTCGCGACCCTAACCTTGGCAAGGTTATGCTCTACCAACTGAGCTATTTCCGCAGTTATTCTGCAATATGTAAAAGAGCGGAAAACGAGACTCGAACTCGCGACCCTAACCTTGGCAAGGTTATGCTCTACCAACTGAGCTATTTCCGCATTTCATTTATCAACCGTTAGTTGTTTTCCCGATTGCGAGTGCAAAGGTATAGCTTTTTTTGAAACTACCAAAACATTCCGATACTTTTTTTCAATATTTTTTCTCTAAAAGTTACAAGTGCCTGAATATCAACACCTATAAAAAACAGTTTGCAACAGGTTTTTCCTTCCCCATTGCAAACTTTTGTTATCAACACATTCTGTCACGGTAATCTTCATATCTGAAAGTCTTGTAAACTTCCAGTTCTCCATCGGAATGCAAGAAAGCTATCGACGGATGATGAATACCGTTGAACATATTTGTCTTCACCATAGTATAGTGAATCATATCCTCAAACACTATCCTCTCCCCTACCTGCAGCTCGTGGTCGAATTTCCAGCTACCCATATAGTCGCCGCTCAAGCAGCTGTTTCCTCCAAGCCTGTAAACATGCTCGTCGCGTGTAGCCATCTTCACCGCATCCACAGGCAAAGATTCCGCCCCACGCACTGCCGGCTGATACGGCATCTCCAGACAGTCCGGCATATGGCATGTAAAGCTGACATCCAAAATAGCTGTCCTTATACCTTTACTTTCCACAACATCAACAACCGAGGCTACCAGTGGACCTGTCTGCCATGTAAACGCAGAACCCGGCTCCAGTATTATCTGCAGGTTAGGATAACGCTCCTTCAGTCCCTTTAACAAGCCTATAAGATGCTCCACATCGTAATCTTTGCGAGTCATCAGATGTCCACCTCCGAGATTAAGCCATTTCAACTGAGGGAACCAACGTGAAAATTTCTTTTCTATATGCTTCAGAGTCCTTTCCAGTTCATAAGAGCTCGACTCGCAATGACAGTGACAATGGAAGCCTTCTATACCTTCCGGCAGTCTGTCAGGCAGCATATCGGCAGTCACGCCGAAACGTGTACCCGGCGCACACGGATTATACAGCTCCACCTCCACTTCCGAATATTCCGGATTGACTCTTATTCCCAAGGATATATCCTCACCCGAAGCTTTCACCTTAGGATAAAAGCGTACGAACTGCGAAAGCGAATTAAAGGTTATATGACTGCTGTATTTCATAAACGCAGGAAAATTCTCCTCTGTATATGCAGGCGAATAAGTATGTGCCCTGCTTCCGAATTCCTCGAAAGCCAATCGCGCTTCATACTCCGAACTCGCCGTGGTATAATTTATATACTCGCGGAATATAGGGAATGACTTCCACATGGCAAATGCCTTGAAAGCCAGTATTATCTCCACCCCGGCCCTGTCGGCCACACTTTTAATCAGGCTCAGATTCTTTCTGAGCAAATCCTCCTCCATCACATAACACGGTGAAGGAACTTTAGTCAAATCCATAATTATCTTATCCTATTATTTTAAATCTTGCAAATTTCAACAGAAGCTGTTTCTCTCCGGCATTTTCAAACCTCACAGTAGCTTTACAGTTATCGCCGGTTCCCTCCAATCTGACTACCTCTCCTATACCGAAGCGTTCATGCTCAATCATACGGCCGACAGAAACTCCGTGAGTAGCTGCTCCACCTTGAGGGATATTGCTCCCGGACGATACAGACGACGGACGGGCCACCGGCACAATTCTTTTCAGATTTCTTGTAGGAACAGGCTTTACAAACCTTACCGGTTCCTGAGGCATCTCACCACCATCAAACATCGACGGTCCGCTACTTCTGTAGGTTTCACTACGTCCGTAGCCACGTTCATAATTGCGCGGAGCATAATCATCAGTACGACGCGGCACACCCCCTATGGCATCCTTAGGCAACTTCAGGTACGAAGGATTGATATCCTTCAGAAACCTGCTTGGATTGCAGAATTCCTGCTTTCCATATTTATACCTGTTCTTGGCATACGATATAAAGCAATTCTCCTCGGCACGGGTTATAGCCACATAGAAAAGGCGCCTTTCCTCTTCCAAAGCCCGTGGAGAATCGGACGACATCGGTCCCGGAAACAAATTTTCTTCCATCCCCACTATAAATACATTCCTGAATTCCAGACCTTTCGCAGAGTGGATAGTCATCAGAGTCACCTTAGAAACACTGTCATCCTTCTCTCCGTCCTGGTCGGTCAGCAAAGCCACTTCCGAAAGATAATCCGTAAGAAACATTCTGTCGTTACCCTCCTCTCGGCGTATCTCGCAGAAATCATACATACCGTTCACAAGTTCGTCTATATTCTCGCGTCTGCTCATTCCCTCTGGCGTAGTATCCTGAATAATATCCGCCATTATACCGGATGCACTTACTATCTCCTTTCCTATCTCGTATGCACTCACGGAATCCGCCTTACTTATAAACCCGGAAACTATATCCCTGAAAGCCTGCAGTTTGGTATGCGTGCCTTTATTGATATTCAATCCATAATCCAATGGCGACGAAATCACCGTCCACAGGCTTACTCCAGCATCAGAAGCCGCCATATTTATCTTATTCAGCGTGGTGTCGCCTATTCCCCTTGCCGGATAATTTATCACTCTTTTCAGAGCCTCGCCATCATGCGGATTAACGGCAAGACGGAAATACGCTATCACGTCCTTGATTTCCTTGCGCTGATAGAAAGACAGGCCTCCGTATATCCTGTAAGGCACCGCACGCTTCCTCAGAGCTTCCTCAAAAATACGGCTCTGGGCGTTAGTACGATAGAGTATGGCAAAATCACTGTACGAACAACCATCCTTCACATGCATGGAAGTTATCTTGTTTGCCACAATCTCTCCTTCCTCCACATCGCTGTATGCGCTTGTTACCGATATAGGCTCCCCCACCTGATTTTCTGAGAACACTTCTTTCTTTATCTGCTCACGGTTCTTCTCTATAAGACTGTTGGCAGCTTTCACTATCAGCTGAGTGGAACGGTAGTTCTGCTCAAGTTTGAAGAGGCGGGCATCATTATACAGCCTTGTAAATTTCAATATATTATCTATATTCGCACCACGGAAAGAATATATACTCTGTGCATCATCGCCCACCACACATACACGCTGATGCTTGCTTGTCAATTGTAATACTATGCTGTGTTGCGCGAAGTTGGTATCCTGATACTCGTCTACCAACACATACCGGAACCTTTCCGCATATTTATCACAGATGTCAGGATGATTCTTGAATAAAAGGAAAGTATTCACCAGAAGGTCGTCAAAATCCATGGCATCACTCTGCCGGCATCTTTCGCAATACCTTATATATATATCCCTCATTGCAGGAATCTTGGCTTCGGAATCAAGCCTGTAAAACTCTCCGCTCGCAGCATAAGCCTGTGGAGATACCAAATGATTTTTAGCATTACTGATACGCGACTGCACTACTCCCGGTTTATAAACCTTCTCGTCCAGATTCAGTTCTTTAAGCAGTGACTTAATCAGGCTTTTGGAATCGGACGAATCATATATCGTAAAGTTTGAAGTATAGCCTATTGTTTCAGACTCCGCACGCAATATCCTGGAAAATACGGAATGGAATGTTCCCATCCATAGATACTTGGCTTTTTCCGTTCCGACAGCTCGCGAAATTCTGTCCTTCATCTCACGCGCTGCTTTATTAGTAAACGTAAGTGCCAATATAGACCATGGCTCATAACCATTGCCCAACAGATAGGCTATCTTATAGGTAAGTACCCTCGTTTTTCCCGAACCCGCACCGGCAATAACCAGCGAAGGCCCGTCATTATAAAGTACCGCAGCACGCTGGCTTTCATTCAGTTCATCCAAATAATCAGTCATCTTGTGATATAAATATAGATTAAGAATTTTTAGGCTACAAATGTACACAAAAGCTACGATATTTTTTGTCCGTTTATAATTAAATAAAACGTAAATACAAGTTAGAGGATTATCGTTTGGCAAACAAAGATTCCATTTCATTGTTCTAATTATACTTAAATATTATATATACACATGACTTCTAATCAAAATTCACCTGAATAAATCATTATAATTAACATGCTATTTCATATGTAGAAACAACATATTTTTTGTCATATCATAAAAAGACTAAAGATTTCCACACAAATGTTTTATTTTTAATAAAATTATTAATACATTCGCATAAACCATTAAAATTAACCAAGGCGATATGCGCGGCCTTAACTGCGCTAAACTTTAAAAACAATTTATACTATGAGACTTAAATTCTTTTTCTAAATGCTGGCAGCAGCTGCCATTGCTTTGACAGGATGTAACAAACAGACTGAATTGGAAATTAACTATGGAAAAACAGCGACCGTAAAAGGTAAAGTTATTTTAGATGATGGAAGCGGAACAGATAAAGCTGGTACAAATATCAAAGTCTATGCAGAGATTAATTATTCTGATTTAGTAACACAAGGCTCAGCAGCTCAGGGAGTTAAAACATTTGAAACAATAACAGACGCTGAAGGAGAATACCAATTCGAGTTGCCTGTAACAGATAATGGAACAAATGTTTCTATCTATACTGAAACTGTTGAGGTGCAAAATGGATACTATGCATCAGGATATGAAGATGCTAATGGTTGCAAGCCTAATATTATAAAATATGTAGCTGACATTACATTAACTTTAACAAAAACAACAACAGATAATAGCAGTAATACAGGAAATTAAATTCATTTACCATTCTATAAAAGCAGAATATTATGAAAATCAAAATATTATTAGCCTCGGCTTGTATGCTATTAACGTCTACAACTTATGTTGATGCCAAAAAGCCGGAAAAGAACTATCTCCCCGAAGCAGGAGATGTTACTATTGGAATTAATGCAATTCCATTCTTAGATTATTTAGGTAACTGTTTCAGTGATGCGGGTAATAACACAATAGATGCCAACAAAATCGGAGGCATTCCTTCTGTTATAGGACTCAACAATCCTACAATGTCTATTTTCGGTAAATATTTCCTTACAGACCAAACAGCTTTAAGACTTAATGTGGGAATTGGAATCAATTCAACAACTAAAAGTGCATATGTTACAGATGATGCTGCTGTAGCTGAAGATCCTCTAAGTGTAGACTTGGTAGAAGATACATACAAATTAAGGGAATCAGGAATGTCTGTAGCTATAGGCTATGAATGGCGCAGAGGCGGAAAACGTCTTCAAGGTTTTTGGGGTGGACAAGCTATTTTAGCTTATTCCAACAATAAGCATTTCTTCGGATATGGAAACGCCATTACTGAAATTAATCAAAATCCTACAAGTATTAACTGGACTTCCGCACCTTCTTTATCTGATAACATCGGCGGCAACTCCCGTCTCCTCATGCAGAGCGACGGTAGAAGCTGGACATACGGTGTAGGCGGTTTCGTAGGTGTAGAATACTACATTGCTCCAAAAATCTCAATCGGTTGCGAAATGTCACTCAATCTGCTTTGGACTACAGGAGGTAAGAAATACCAGAAATCAGAACGTTTCAATCCTGACTTCAACAGAGTAGAAGAAAATACAAGATGGACAGGTAAAAGTGATTCAGGCTTCCGTTTCGGAACAGAAAACATCGGAACTTCTTTGTTCGTTGCATTCAGTTTCTAATATAACTTATTTCACATAAAAAAACTCGCCGAGCAGTTTCGGCGAGTTTTTTATGTTTTGAAATAATCTAAAACTATTTTGTCAGTTCCACATCATAGCTTGCAGCATCCTTGCAAGTAAACTTCAGGACTGTCTGCTTCTTATCAGAAGATATAACCTTACAGAAAGGAGTTTCCTTAACGTTCCATTTACCTTTCAGAGTTATAGTAACAGGAATTTCCTGACTTTCATCAAACTTCCACGGACGGGAATAGATACTGCGTTCCTTTCTCTTTCCATTCTCATCGAAAGCCTCATCACTGTCGCCACGATATAAAGCCAAATCCGGCTGGGCTACAGTAAGCAGGACTTTGTCCTTTGCGTCATTTACCATCACAAGACATGAGGTATCTGCTTTCAGTACAAGACCTTTTGTAAGTCCGGACTCAGGAGTTTCAAACAACACGTACGAAGTAAGTTTGCCATCTGCAGTTCGGACTATATGCGCATTTCTGTCACGCTGAAGAACTTTATATGCAGGTTTCTTGGCAAACTTGCTTAAAGCTGCAGCGTCAGTGCGCGGAAGAACAGCATATTCATATCCCTTAGCCTTTGGAGCTTTGCCGTGTGCTACAACCAAAGATACCCAATCGCCGGTAGTAGGCTTGGTGCTACGCTCTCCTACGGTAGTCTGAGGGAAGTTTTTCTCAAATTTAGATTCTGCAGCAGTTTCCTTTGAAAGATAGTAACCTACTCCGTTCGGGTCAATGAAAGTTCTGCCGTCCGATGTATAGTCAGTCCAATAATTCTTCATTTCAGGAGTTACGGCTGCAAGCTGGAATACTGTAGTTTCCGTTTCGTAATCCTTATTGTCATTCTCTATATCAGAACCGAGGCACACAATAGTTCCATCGAAGAAGTGATATGATTTTCTTGCCTTGTGCGAACCGTTGTATTTGTCATGCTCGTGGAGCTTCATACCGAAGTTTCCGTTTGTACCGGCCTGCGACAATCCTCCGGCAAAAGCCTCATCGGAATAAAGCATTTCTTCCATACCGGAATATGTATCCACATTCAATACTACGGCACGAAGCTTGTCAAAAGGCAGATGTATGGATGTCGCTCCCGGAATACGATTCCAGTCGAATCCGTTTTCCTGCCATCCTGAAGTAGCGAAAGTGACGAGCTGCCCCGGCTTTCCTGTAAGTATCTGCATACTTCCGTGCGCAAGGTATCGGCCATAGAAATTGGCATCAAGATAGTGTTCGGCAGCCCAGAGATATCTGGAATGGCCTCTGACTACTGCAGCCCAGTTTTCGCGACGCTGTACGCTTACACATCCGTAGCCAAGCGCAAGATTTCCCTGTGGCTCCGGTTCAGGCTTATAACCACTATCCTCGAGCTGTTTTTTCAGTTCAAGTTCAAGCGCATTGGATGTGCGAGGCAAATAATCGGGCGCATCCTTATCTATAGAACCGCTCAATGACATCAGGCGCAGGTATGCCGCTGCCATATCAGGGTCGATGTTTTTCTTTCCATCAGGTGTACCGGCTATTGCCATCATTGCATACTGTATAGGTATGAGCTGCCCCTTTCCGTTAGGGTGTCGGCCTGACATTGACAATGACCACTGACGCGTGTTACAATAAAAACGCATAGCCAGGAGCACATTCTTGACTGTATTGTGTGCTTCTTCAGACAGTCTGAGATCTGTACCGCTGAAAAGATAAATCATATTTGTGGCTCCGTCAAGACCTCCAACGGCATATGCCGGATAGTTATTGCAATGATGGAAACATGCTCCATCTGCCTTGAACGAACCCATCAATCCCGGTGCCGGGCGACATCCGTAGTCTATCCATCTGGAGAACGAGCGCAGATACTGAAGTTTTTCAGGAGTGTCCTCCATTATGAGTATGCTGGCTATACGTCCCTGAGCCTGAGTATTGAACGTGTCTATATCTATACCGTTTCCGGTCGGCTTAGGATATACTTCGTTTGCAATGGAGTACCAGCGGAGAGTATTCTCTGCTTCCTGCAGTTTTCCTCTTTTTCTGAGTACGTCCTTCATAAGGAAGTACGCCGGATAGAGTCCGCGCATGCTGTAGCCATAATGATGAATATTTCCCCAGCAGCTTCCATAAGCCACACCCTGGTCCGTGATATGGTCGTACATGGCATTGAAAATATACTCCAACTCTTCGCGGTCGGCATCCTTGATTGCATTGTTATATGCTACGGCAACACGCTTCATCAGGTTGAAGTACTTGTTCATCTCCATACCTAATTTTGTAAACATATCTTTGTTCCATCCTTCTATCATACGCTCATATGCCTCAGCCTGACGCACCATGAAGATTGGCATACCGCTCACCTTACCGTTCTTATATACTATATTATATTGTTCGAAGGCTTTCCTGATAGCCTTTACTTCCTTCTCTGTAAGTTTGGAAGGAGTGTACAGCATATCGTGGAATCTCTTCTCCATAAGCTGGATGTCCTGTCTGTTCTTTTCCGTCAGTTCAGTCAGTTCTATATCCGGTTTCCATAGTGAATGCGGATAAATCTGCAACCAGTGGCTTTTTGTTCCCTTGTTTACGAACGGCACCTGCACATCGGCTGTCTGCTGGCGCGGGTCCACCTTGCTGGCAGTAACAATATGGTCGAAATACAGAGTTCCTTCTACGTCCGGTGCCTGAACACGGATTTCATTCATACCTTCCTCGGGGGTACCTTCCATATCTCTCTCGTAGCAAACCCATGCGGCACGCCATCCTGTGAAATTTATACCGAACGGGAAAGAAGTACAGACCTTGCCGTCCTTGAGAAACTCGAAGCGGATTTTCTTGTCCTGAGCTTTTTCATTATATACCCAAACTATGAAGGCCGACAAATAGAGGTCCTTGCCGGTAGGATCAAGTTTCTCAAATTTCAAATCTTTCTTGAAAGACAGTACGGAACCCAGCTGATATGTCCACTTCATACAGTGAAGTCCATCTTTATAATGTTCGTCATTAATGCCTAATGAGCCTTGCGAAGTCGTGATAAAAGACGGTACAGTACCATCCTCAAACGAAAGCAGGCGTTCGTGTTTGACCACCTGGGCAGAAGCCCCAAAAGCCACAAATGAGGCCATGGCCAAACTTAATTTGGTCCTAAATTTAAGATTAATAATTTCTTTCATAAATAATTTTATTTAAGCTAACCGATATATTCAAACATATTTATATTAACCTCGGCAAATATACAAATTTCTTTTCAATTGTATATTTGCCGAGGTTAATAAAATATTATAATGGATTAATCCACAAATCTGATTTTCTCAGCTTTTCGCGGTTTGGCGGCAGGCGATTCATCAGGATAGCCGAAAGCAATAGCATAAAGCAGATTATAGTTCTCGGGCAATTCCAGGCGTTTGAGCAATCCCTCTGCCTCCGGAGATTTCAAAGTCCTTACTATACCTCCAAGACAGCAGGAACCAAGCCCCATAGACTGGGCTGTGAGAATCATATTTCCGCCAAGTAGTCCGCAATCCACTTGCGACAAATCGTAAGTAGTGTCATTTGCGATAAACACCAATACCGGTGCACCATATGCAGCAGGGCGCACCTTCGATGCATCCATCCCTCTGCCTACAGCCAATTTGGTATTAAGAGAATCTATTTCGGCCAGTAGTTCCGGAGTATCAACCACACGTATTTCCCATGACTGCCTTCCCATACCGTTCGGAGCATTTATTCCACATTCCAAAATCTGTTGCAGCTTGTCTTTTTCTACAGGCTGCTGTTTGTATTTACGGATGCTCCTGCGAGCCATAATGGTTTCTACCACCTGATTTTCAGCACCTGAAACAGCCTTTTCAACTTCCGCATTTTTGGGCGACGGTGTACATGAACATAAAGTTGCTATTACGGCCAATAGCAATAATTTAGGATTTGTTCTCATATTTGAATTTTTAATAGTGATTCAATATTCATTTGCGCCTCATGGTGCGAAGTTTAGCTTTCAGACTGTCATCCACACGGAATGACTCTATAGCCTTCTGTATGGATTTGTTATATGTAAAGTTGTCGAGGGAAGAACGTGACAAATAATCCATAGTCTTTTCCGGATATTTAACGAAACAGTATGATAAAGCCCATGCCACAGCCATCTTGACATAATACCCTTCGTGTCTGATACCGTCAAGCAGATTGAGAAGTTCGTCTATATGGGCATCATCTATAAAATACCCCATTGCCATCACCACACCGAAACGTATCTCATATTCCCCATCGGCATGCATGAATGTTTTCAGATATTCCCAGATTCTGTCCGCATGCAATGAAACATGTTTTTTCCCTCCGGCAAACTTGAACGTATCGCATACAGACCAGCTGTTGATTATTTTTACGAAACGTGTGACACGTGCCAGATATTTCTCAATGTCATTATCGGGTTTTATACATCCCAAAACCATTCCCTGAAGCATTCTCTCCTCCATATAGAATGTTGATGCTGTAGCAAGATATGCCTCCCAGTCCGATTGGGCTATTCCAGCCGCCAGTTTTCTAAGGTCAGGGATACGCAGACCAAGAACATTCTCCACTCCCGGATTGAGCGTCTGTGCAAACTGCTTGCTGGAGTTTTCCGAAAGCTTCAGCAGGTGTTCCTTTATAGAAAGGCCATTGTAAAGAAATTCGTTCATACGGACATTAAAATTAAGTTCCAAAAATGCATTTTCAAAACGCTTCGTTGTTTGGGTTAAAACGCTTCGTCGTTTAAAGTCAAACGCTTCGTCGTTTTTTTTATGCCTGATTTTTTAATAATGTTTCTACAAAGAAAAGAAATAATTTCTATTATAGCACATATTCAATAAAAAAAAAATTTTGCCCTTCTGATACAAATAAAAAAAATTATAATTATCTTTGCAAAAAAACATTTTTATGGAGAAACATCATCACCACCACCATCATCATCATGAGATTTCGACCTCGATGAACAAGATATTCATATTCTGCATAACGCTGAACCTGCTTTTCGTAGGAATAGAGGCTGTAGTAGGATTATACTTCAACTCTGTAGGGCTGCTTTCCGACGCAGGACACAACCTGAGCGATGTGTTCAGCCTGGTATTGGTACTCGTGGCATTCAGAATGGGAAAGGCATCCTCTACCCCACAGTTCACATACGGATATAAGAAAGCAACGATTCTCATTTCACTTATAAACGCACTGGTTCTGTTGGTTGCCGTAGGTGCAATCATAATAGAAAGTATATACAAGCTGAAAAATCCGCAGCCCATTTCCGGAACGGCCATAAGCTGGACGGCTGGAATTGGAATACTGATAAACGGACTCACCACCTGGCTGCTGATGGGAGGAAGCAAGCAGGATATAAACGTGAAAGGCGCTTACCTGCATATGCTTATGGATACATTGGTATCTGTGGGAGTAGTAATTTCAGGAATAATAATAAGCTATACCGACTGGATATGGATAGACCCTGTAATAGGAATCATTTTAGCACTGATAATAATAGTTTCCACTTATAACCTGCTCAAGGAGAGCCTGTTGATGACGCTCGATGCCGTTCCTTCGTCGGTGGACAGAGATATGATTTCAGAGAAATTAGACAAAGCAGACTGTCTGTCCGGCTGGCATCATCTGCACATATGGGCTATAAGCACTACAGAGAGTGCGGCTACCATACACATAGTGGTAGACTCATGGGAGGATGCCGAAAAGGCAAAAGCCAAGATAAGAGAAATATTCAATAATGCCGGCGTACACCATTGCACCATAGAAACTGAAATCGACGGTACCGAATGTAAGGCATATTCGTGTAAATAGAATACAATGGGAAACCAATAGCGTACGCCGTATTCAAAATCATTGGTTTACAATTCCACTCACCTCGTCAATCGTGAGTTTGCCTTCAAGAATTATAAGAGTAAACTCATTGGTTTCGTCTACCAAAAGTATATACTCATTGGTTTCCTTACCTTCTTTCATGTAGATAAACATGCGTTCACCTTCGTCCTTCACACGCATCAGTTCTTCGTAACCATTTTTAGGGTTAATAAAAGCTGTTTCTTTTCTGAGCGACGAAGAAGCTTCCTGATTTTCAGCTGTAAGGATTTGCAGTCCCATAAGTTTTTTCGCTACCTTGTCAATGTTGATATCACCTGTACTTGAATTTGAGTCTTTCATCATATTGAACATCTTAGGTGACACATAAACAGATGTCACACCTTCCATTTCGGCTATCTTATCAAAACGGTTCTGTGCATCGAGTGAGCATACAGCCAAAACCAAGCCTATCAAAATAACAAATAATCTTGTTTTCATTTTCTAAAGTTTTTAATATTGTCTATTCTTTCTTTTACATTTCTGGTTGCCTCTTTTGCTTTCTCCACTTGCAAATTTCCTTTATTAAAGGCCTCTGCAAAAAGCTGAAGGGCGTTTTCCGTTGCCTCATAAGCCTCCTGAGGAGAATCAAACGTGTCTTTCATTCCGCCATTATCTTTATCAGCAGCCATAAACCAATGAATACATACACCGATAAAGACTGCTGCGGCCACACCTGATATGTATCTGTACAACGTATAGCGTTTCCTGCGTCCGGTCTTTTCCTGTCTTTCCCACATGTCTATCTTTTCAGAAAGGCGTTTATCCATACCGTCAGGCAATGCAATGTCCTTTTCGTTCTTCAAAGATGCCAACTGAATGAATATCTTCCTGTCCACTTCAAAACCGGAAGGCACTTCATCTCTACGAAAGAAATCTTCAAGAATTCTCTCTTCCGCAGCATCTGTTTCGCCATTATAAAACTTATCAAGCAGTTTTCTGATATTATCTGTGTTCATACCCTGTCATATAATTTATTGAACTGTTCTCTTATTTTCTTTCTGGCCTTCGAAAGTGTCGCCCGGATATTGACCGGAGTAAGGCCTGTAGCCGCCCCTATCTCCTCGAATGAGCACTCGTTGACATCTCGAAGCCACATTATCTTTTTCTGCACTTCCGGCAATCGGGAAATCATACTTCTCAGTCTGTCCGCCTCCTCTTTCCTGTCAAGCTTCATACCGGCATCTTCATCCGTCAGACATAAGCGTTCATCGTCTATCTCGTCCTCACCGAAAGAATGACTGCCACGGATAAAATCCATACACAGATTTTTCACCATACTTACACAGTAAGCCTCCTTACATATGGCAGTGTCCATGTCTTCACGCCTGTTCCACAGCCTCAAATATGCTTCCTGTACTATATCCTCCGCATCCTGTGCATTCCGGAGTATCGCATATGCCGTTCTGTACAGTTTAGGCTGGTAAGGCATGAAAACAGATTTAAATTCACTTGCGTCCATTACGTTTCTCTGTTTCCTCTTTCACCAATTCATCAATATCTTCCTGCCTTATGTTACCCCTGAGCTGAATCAAAGCGCAATCTTCATCGCCTCCACATATTATTAAAAGCTCTTTTATTATGTCTTTCTTTTCCTTCACCAAAATCTGTACGCTTCCGTCCTCGTCCTTTGCCCTTACAAGCGTTTCATAGCCATCATTGCTCAACGACGATATACGCTTATTGAATCTGGCCTTTATCTTTGGACTGCAATCTGCCAAATCAAGCACCCTTACACCGTTTATTCTGGCAGCAATATCCTTACTCTCATCATCATCCATGAACATATGGCCTATTTTCATCAATATCCATGGAACACTGACATATTCTGCTTTACTGACATCCTTGAACTCATTAATTATAGAATTAACGTTACCTGCCCACGCCATCTGAACAGAAAACAACATAATCAAAAAATATTTTTTCATAACTGTCAATTTACTGATTAAACTTATTTTCGATGCGCATTCTGCATGAAAGACGGAATGACATTCGAAAATGTTGCACCGATTAGAATATTTTTTTTGCAAAAATATCAATATCCTAAAAACCGGAAGCATATCTTCCTAAAAATTAAAAGCTTTTTACTACCTTTGTGTCCGGATTTTAAAACATACATTTTAGATTATGGAAAATAAGTACATCACCGTAGCATACAGACTTTATGCTATGATAGACGGCGAAAAAGAATTGATAGAAGAAGCTCCTGCAGAACATCCTTTCCAGTTCATCACAGGTATAGGATATACTCTCGAGAGATTTGAAAAAGAAATAACAGCACTTGCCAAAGGAGACAACTTCAACTTTACCATCCCCTGCGCTGAAGCATACGGCGAAGTAGACCCGGAAGGAATCAAGACTCTTCCGAAGTCTGCATTCTGCGGTCCTGACGGTAAGTTTGACGAAGACAATGTGTTCGAAGGTAACATCATCATGCTGAACGACGGCGAAGGAAACCAGTTCTATGCCAACGTAGGTGAAATTACTGACAGCACTGTAACTATCGACCTTAACCACCCTCACGCAGGCAAGGACCTTATTTTCGAAGGTACAATACTTGAAATGCGTGAAGCTACAAACAAGGAAGTTCAGGACATCGTGAACTCAATGAGCGGATGCGGTGGCGGTTGCAGCGGTTGTGGCGGCGGATGCGGCGACCATGACGATGACTGCGGTGGCGGTTGCTGCGGATGTCATTAATTGAAACTTCTAAATTCAATATCAGTGTAAATTACATTTTATTGTAGTTTACACTTTTTTTATGCCTTTTTTTATTGCATAAGTAAAAACCGATATACACAAAGATAAAAATTCTGCTATATGGCATATTTTATTCGAAAAACATTGTGTATATTCGCATTATAATACAAATAACTGAAGTATGAACAAATCAAAGAAATTTATCGGAGCTGCCGTATTGATGGCATTGATGACAGCATGCGGAAACGGCTCTAAGTTTAAGTACGAAACCGTACCTAACGACCCGATGCAGACACGCATCTACACACTTGACAACGGATTGAAGGTTTACCTTACAGTAAACAAGGAAACTCCGCGTATCCAGACTTACATCGCCGTAAGAGTGGGCGGAAAGAACGACCCTGCGGAAACTACAGGTCTTGCACACTATTTCGAACACCTGATGTTCAAGGGTACAGAGAAGTTCGGTACTACGGACTTCAGCAAGGAGAAACCTATGCTGGACGAAATAGAACGTCTGTTCGAAGTGTACAGAAAAACTACTGACGAAGCTGAAAGAAAAGCTATCTATCATCAGATAGACAGTGTATCGTACGAAGCTTCAAAAATAGCTATTCCTAACGAATATGACAAGCTGATGGCAGCTATCGGTGCCAACGGAACAAATGCTTACACAAGCTACGACCAGACTGTGTATGTAGAAGATATACCGTCAAACGAAATCGACAACTGGGCCAAGATTCAGGCTGACAGATTCCAGAACGCTACAATCAGAGGATTCCACACTGAGCTGGAAACTGTTTATGAGGAAAAGAACATGTCGCTTACAAAAGATTTCAGAAAGGTTTATGAAACATTGCTGAGCGCTCTTTATCCTGACTATCCTTACGGAACACAGACTGTTCTCGGCTCACAGGACCATCTGAAAAATCCTTCTATCACAAATATCAAGAATTATTTCAAGACATGGTATGTGCCTAACAATATGGCTATCTGTATGTCAGGTGATATGAACCCGGATGAAACTATCGAAATAATCAACAAGTATTTCGGCGAGATGAAGCCTAATCATAACTTGCCTGAACGTCCACAGCCTAAGGAATCGCCTATCAAGGAACCTGTGGTGAAGGGAGTTGTGGGTCTTGACGCTGAAAGCGTAGCCTTAGCCTGGAGAATGCCGACTACTGTGGATAATGATGTTATCTCTGCACTTATCAGCTCTATTCTTTACAACGGACAGGCAGGTCTGCTTGACGTAAACCTGAATCAGCAGCAGAAAGTTTTGGGATGTTTCGCAGGCTCACTCGGTTTGTCGGACTACTATACTTATATGATAAGCGGTCAACCAAAACAGGGACAGACTTTGGATGAAGTCAAGAACCTTATGCTGGCTGAGATTGAAAAACTGCGCAAGGGAGAGTTTGACGAAGAACTGCTTCAGGCTACAATCAACAACTACAAGCTTTTCTACATGAAACAGCTTGAAAGCAATGAAAGCAGAGCTGATATGTTTGTATCGGCTTTCGTTGACGGCGACCAGTGGAGTGATGTAGTAAACTTCATAGACAAGATGAGCAAAGTAAACAAGCAGCAGGTTGTAGACTTCGCAAACAAATACTTTGCAGACAACTATGCCTTGGTTTACAAACGCATGGGTAAAGACCCTAACGAAAAGAAGATGGACAAACCGTCTATCTCTCCTATCGTGATGAACCGCGACAGCGTAAGCTCATTCCTGAAAGAAATCCAGGCAAGCAAGGTTACTCCTATCGAACCTGTATTCCTCGATTTCGAGAAAGATATGCAGAAATTCACTGCTAAATCTGATATCGAAGTGCTTTACAAGAAGAATGACATGAACGACCTGTTCCAAATGACATACGTATTCGATATGGGCAGCCAGAACGACAAGGCTCTGAGCACTGCATTCTCATATTTGGAATATCTCGGTACATCTAAGAAAACTCTTGCAGAAATCAACAAGGAATTCTACCGTCTGGCATGCTCGTTCAGCGTACATCCGGGAATGAAACGCACATACGTTATGCTGTCAGGACTTCAGGAGAATATGCCTAAGGCTATGCAGTTGTTCGAAGAGATACTTGCTGACGCTCAAGTTGATGCAGACGCATACAAGAATTATGCGGCTGACATCCTGAAAAAACGTGCGGACGCAAAACTTAACCAGTCATCAAACTTCTCACAATTGCAAGATTATGCAATGTATGGAGAAAATTCTCCATCGAAAAATATCCTTTCTGAGAAAGAACTGACAGAAATGGACCCACAGAAACTGGTTGACTGCATACATCAATTCAACAGCTACAAGCACCGTATAATGTATTATGGCCCTGCTACTCAGGAAGAGGTTACTTCTATTATAAACCAGTATCACAATGTTCCTGAACAGCTTGTCGATGTACCTGCACCGGCATACGACTATCAGTATCAGCCAACAAACGAAAATAAGGTTTACTTTGCAGAATATGACGCAAAACAAATCTATTTCACAGGTATTTCAAACTTTGAAAAGCAATATGATGCTGCTATCCAGCCTACTTTAAGCATGTACAACGAGTACTTCAGCGGCGGAATGAACTCAATAGTATTCCAGGAAATGCGTGAGGCAAGAAGCCTTGCATACTCTTCATATGCATTCATAACATCACCTTCATATAAGGAATATCCTTACATCTTCCGCTCATTCATCGCTACTCAGAACGACAAGATGATAGACGCCATGAAAGCTTTCGACGAGATAATCAACAATATGCCTGAATCTGAAAAAGCATTCAAACTGGCTAAGGAAGGAACTATAAGCCGTTTGCGTACTGAAAGAATAACAGGTATGGATATTCTGTGGAAGTACCTTGATCTTCAGGACAAAGGAATAAACGGTGACCCACGAAAAGCTTTATTCGAACAGGCACAGACTATGACTCTGAAGGATGTGAAAGACTTCCAGCAGAAATGGGTGAAAGACCGTAAGTACACATACTGTGTCCTTGGTCACGAAAAAGACCTTGACATGAAATCGCTGGAAAAATACGGTAAGATAACAAAACTGTCACAGAAAGATATCTTCGGATATTAATAATAGATTTATAAACTTCAGAAAGGCTTGTGTGGAAACGCACAGGCCTTTTGTCATTATATTTGGAAATAATACAACTATTGATTATATTCGCATAAACTATTAAAAGAAACATGATACTGATAGCAGACAGCGGAGCAACAAAAACAGACTGGATGGCAGTTTCGAAAGACAGCTACAGACTTATCGGAACTGAAGGCATTAACCCTTTTCATCAGACAGAGGAATACATACGCAACATAATCAACTCTTCCCTATTACCCAAAATGGAAAGAGAGAATATATGCATACACAATATCACTGAAATTCATTTTTACGGTGCAGGATGTCTGCCACAACCGGCTATGAAAATCAGTAATATACTGAAAGAAGTTTTCCCTGAAGCTACTATTGAAGCAGAGACAGACCTCACCGGGGCTGCAAGGGCATTGTGCGGAAACAGACCGGGGATAGCATGTATCTTAGGTACAGGCTCGAACTCATGTATGTATGACGGAGAAAGAATTACCGCCAACGTTTCTCCATTGGGATATATCCTCGGTGACGAAGGTAGCGGAGCATACTTGGGAAAAAGATTTATATCAGACTGCCTGAAGAACCAACTGCCTGAGTATCTCAAAACAGGGCTGTTGGAAGAATATGCTCTTACGACAGCGGATATATTAAATAAGGTGTACAGAGAACCTCAGGCCAACCGTTTTCTCGCATCTGTCACACCATATATATATAAGGTGAAAAAAGACACTAACGTAAGAGCTTTTCTGAACGAATGTTTCAGTAATTTTTTCAAACGAAACATCATGGGGTACGATACTACGCTTGAAATCTCGTTTGCAGGTTCAGTGGCATGGTATTTTCAGGAAGAGATAAAAGAAACGGCAACTTCGCTCGGTTTGAAAACCGGAAAATTCATGAAAGAGCCGATATGGGGACTTAAAGATTTTCATAATAACCAATAAACCTATAATGTCATGAAGAATTTAAGATTTGAGTCAGTAGCCATAGCAATAGGATTGCTTCTACTGGGGATTTTCATTAAACAGGGAATGAGCAGCTTTGCCGACAAGGACAGAAGCGTAAACGTAAAAGGACTTGCAGAAATGGAAGTTCTGGCGGACAAAGTAACCTGGCCTTTGGTTTACAAAAGCTTGGGCAACGATTTGGTAGGACTTTACGACCAGATAAACAAATCGAACAAGACAATAACCCAGTTTCTGATAAGCAAAGGGATAGACGAAAAGGAAATCAGCATCAATGCTCCTGAAATTATAGATATGAAAGCCGAAAGGTATGGCAATCAGGAAACTTCATACAGATATAATGTAACTTCTGTCATTACAGTTACATCCGACAAGGTAGACCTGATACGCAATCTTATCAGTAGTCAGGGAGAGCTTCTTAAACAGGGAGTCGCAGTAACATCGGGCGACTACAGATATAATGTCCAATACGAATATACCGGACTCAACAAAATAAAGCCGCAGATGATTGAGGAGGCTACAAAGAATGCAAGACAGGCTGCAGAGAAGTTTGCCGAGGATTCAGACAGTAAACTCGGCAAGATAAGAAAAGCATACCAGGGACAGTTCAGCATTACAGACCGCGATGCCAACACACCTTACATCAAGAAAGTAAGAGTGGTGACAACTGTCGATTATTCGCTCGAAGACTGATAAGCACATATTTTATACCTATAAGGAAACCGGTACGGCCTGTTTCCTTATTTTTTTAGTATAATCTTCTATTTTTCAGCACAAAAGAAGGTAAAAAGTTGCATATATGAGTGGAAGTTTATAACTTTGCGCCCGATTTAGATAAAACAACATAAAGTCTAACACAATTAATTATTTAAAAACATTTTTTTATTTTAATGGAAAACTTAAAGAACATTGCTCCTATTGAAGATTTCAACTGGGAAGCTTATGAAAGTGGTGATTCACTTACAAATGTAAGCAAAGAAGATCTTGAAAAGGCTTACGACAGTACTCTTAACAAAGTAAATGACCGTGAGGTTGTTGATGGTAGTGTAATCGCAATGAACAAACGCGAAGTTGTAGTTAACATTGGCTACAAATCAGACGGTATCATTCCATTGAGTGAGTTCCGTTACAATCCAGACCTGAAAATCGGTGATACTGTAGAAGTATATATCGAAAATCAGGAAGACAAAAAAGGTCAGTTGATCTTGTCTCACAAGAAAGCACGTGCTACTCGTTCTTGGGATCGTGTTAACGCTGCTCTTGAAAACGAAGAAATCATTAAGGGTTACGTTAAGTGCCGCACTAAGGGTGGTATGATCGTTGACGTATTCGGAATCGAAGCATTCTTGCCAGGTTCTCAGATCGACGTTAAGCCTATCCGCGACTATGACGTATTCGTAGGTAAGACTATGGAATTCAAAGTTGTTAAGATCAACCAGGAATTCAAGAACGTAGTTGTATCTCACAAAGCTCTTATCGAAGCTGAACTCGAACAGCAGAAGAAAGAAATCATCGGTAAACTTGAAAAAGGTCAGGTACTTGAAGGTACTGTTAAAAATATCACATCTTACGGTGTATTCATCGACTTGGGCGGCGTAGACGGTTTGATCCACATCACCGACTTGTCATGGGGCCGTGTAAGCGATCCGCGTGAAGTTGTTCAGCTTGATCAGAAACTGAACGTAGTTATCCTTGACTTCGATGACGAAAAGAAACGTATCGCTTTAGGTTTGAAACAGTTGACTCCGCATCCTTGGGACGGTTTGGACGCTAACTTGAAAGTAGGCGACCACGTTAAGGGTAAAGTAGTTGTTATGGCTGACTATGGAGCATTCATCGAAATCGCTCCGGGCGTAGAAGGCTTGATCCACGTATCAGAAATGTCTTGGAGCCAGCACTTGCGTTCAGCTCAGGACTTCATGAAAGTAGGCGACGAAATCGAAGCTGTAGTTCTGACTTTGGACCGCGAAGAACGTAAGATGTCTTTGGGTATCAAACAGCTGAAAGCTGATCCATGGGAAACTATCGAAGAAAAATACCCTGTAGGTTCTAAACACACTGCAAAAGTTCGCAACTTCACTAACTTCGGTGTATTCGTAGAAATCGAAGAAGGTGTTGACGGCTTGATCCACATTTCTGACCTTTCTTGGACTAAGAAAATCAAACACCCGTCAGAATTTACTCAGATTGGTGCTGACATCGAAGTTCAGGTATTGGAAATCGACAAAGAAAACCGTCGCTTGAGCCTTGGTCACAAGCAGTTGGAAGAAAATCCATGGGATGTATTCGAAACTGTATTCACTGTAGGTTCTATCCACGAAGGTACAATCATCGAACTTTTGGACAAAGGTGCAGTAGTTTCATTGCCTTACGGTGTTGAAGGCTTCGCTACTCCAAAACACCTTGTAAAAGAAGACGGTTCTCAGGCTCAGCTTGACGAAAAACTTCAGTTCAAAGTAATCGAATTCAACAAGGAAGCTAAACGTATCATCTTGTCACACAGCCGTGTATTCGAAGATGCTGCTAAGGCTGAAGAAAAAGCAGAAAGGAAAGCTGCTAAGAAATCATCTAAGAAAGAAGAAGCTCCAATGATTCAGAATCAGGCTGCTTCTACAACTCTTGGTGATATAGATGCTCTTGCTGCATTGAAAGAACAGTTGGAAGGTAAAAAATAATTTTTGCCTACTGCAATAAAACTTTTAAGGCTGAATCCTCAACGGGGTTCAGCCTTATTTCTTTATATATGTATGCCATAATCGTGTTTTATCACATCCATAACGAACACACTCTCCAATGATGCGAGGGTGTCTATCCTGCCAAGCACATTCAGTATAAAGCCCTGGTAGTATTTCATATCCGGTGCATGAATTTTCAGAAGATAATCAAAACTGCCTGAAATGTTATAACACTCCGTCACTTCAGGTATCTCAGCTATAATATCTGAAAAACTACGGGCAATGTCATAATTGAGATGCTGCATCTTTACCTTACAGAAGACAATAAATCCCTGATTAAGTTTTTCGGCATCGAGCACTGCTATATATTTCTTGATATACCCTCCTGCTTCCAGACGTTTAAGACGTTCAAACACCGGAGTAGACGAAAGACTTACCTTGGCGGCAAGCTCTTTTGTTGTAAGACGGGCATTCTCCTGCAAAGTGCGGAGTATCTGCAAGTCCACCTTGTCTAATTTCTCTACATTGTTCATAGGACAAATATTCTGTTTCGTTCAGTTTTTGGCACTAAAATAGGAATAAAAGCACATATTTCAATTATATATTAGTGATATTTTCTATATTTTCTTACAATATTGGATAGTATCACCACAGAATATAACTTTGCAGACGTAACAATAAAGCTATAAAGATTATGACAGATACACAGAAGCTACATTTCGAGACATTACAGCTACACGTAGGACAGGAAAATGCAGACAAGGCGACAGGTGCAAGGGCTGTACCTATTTATCAGACGACTTCATACGTTTTCAACAATTCTGCACATGCCGAGGCTTTGTTCGGGCTTCAGGAAAGCGGAGAGATATACGGACGATTGGGAAATCCTACCCAGGGAGTATTTGAACAAAGAATAGCGGCACTTGAAGGCGGAAAGGCTGCTCTTGCTGTAGCTTCAGGAGCTGCGGCCATTACTTACTCTTTTCTTAACATTGCAAAACAGGGCGACCACATAGTAGCGGCAAAGACTATCTACGGTGGAAGTTATAACCTCTTGGCTCATACGCTGCCTACTTACGGAATCAGTACAACCTTTGTAGACCCTGATAGGGTTGAGAACTTTGAAAAGGCTATTCAGGAAAATACCAAAGCTGTATTTATAGAAACACTTGGCAATCCTAATTCAAATATAATAGATATACAGGCAGTTGCCGATATAGCCCACAAGCATAACATACCTTTGATAATTGACAATACATTCGGCACTCCATACCTTATCCGCCCGATAGAGCATGGTGCGGATATAGTGGTACATTCTGCAACAAAGTTCATAGGCGGACACGGTACATCGCTTGGTGGAGTAATAGTGGACTCCGGAAAATTCGACTGGAAGGCATCCGGCAAGTTTCCGCAACTGACTGAGCCTGACGCTTCATATCACGGAATAATTTTCACGGATATAGACCCGAACACTGCTTTCGTGACAAGAATCAGAACTACATTGCTAAGAGATACAGGAGCAGCCATAAGCCCGTTCAATGCCTTTATGTTGTTGCAGGGGCTTGAAACTCTGTCGCTGAGAGTGGAACGTCACGTGGAGAATGCACTTAAAATAGTTTCCTATCTTGCTTCACACCCAAAGGTTAAGAAAGTTAACCATCCTTCACTCCCATCCCACCCTAACCATGAACTGTATAATAAGTATCTGCCGAATGGAGGAGGTTCAATCTTTACTTTCGAGATAAAGGGCGGTAAGGAGGAAGCACACAAGTTTATCGACAGTCTTAAGATATTCTCATTGCTCGCAAATGTGGCAGACGCAAAATCGTTAGTGATACATCCGGCAAGCTCCACACACTCGCAGTTGTCAGAAAGTGAACTTTTAGAACAGGACATTCATCAGGGAACCATAAGACTATCCATAGGCCTGGAACATATCGACGATTTGAAGAATGATTTGGAGCAGGCTTTAAGGAGTATTTAAACAGTATTTAAATGCCGTTTAAACGGTATTCAAATGTCATTCGAATGACATTCTAAGAGCATTATAAAACTACTGCGGCTCAAGTCCGACAAGGATTTGAGCCGCAGCAATTATATTGAATAAATTACAATTTAACTTTTTCTGATTCCGGTTTCGATTCATTATTCAGCCTGTCAAGGGCGGTCACCACATAACGGTACTTGGTCTTTCCATCCTCATATGGCATCCTATAGAAAGTATCTCTCGTTATAGCTACTATCTTAGACGCATCTTCAAGATTTACCTTTTCCTTGTTTCCGAATCTGTAGACTACATACTGAACAGCCTCATCCATTACGGTCTTGGCTTTAGGGGCAGTCCAGAAAAGAATATATCCATATTCAGTCCAGACATCCTTCAGTTTCTTGACCTTTCCGGGAACCTTATCATCTATGAACGGATAAAGAGGCTGCAGAGCAGGATATTTGTGAAACTTCTTCTCAAGCAGAGTCTTATAATTGCCCGGATTCTCCATCACGGCAGCAGAATACCACTGGCAACTGCCCTGGACAGCAGGCAACGAACGCTGCAAATCATATTTTGCCGCCATCTGATGCACTGAAGGATTCTTCAGGTCCGGTTTCTTTACTGTCCTGTACACATCCTGACCGATATACAGAGGACGAGCACTTGATTTATCAGCCCACCACTTAACCAAAGTTTCATAATCGGCAGCCGGATGACCTATCTCCCAATATACCTGCGGAATGTTATAGTCTATCCATCCTTTGTTCACCCACAGAAGGACATCGGCATAGAGGTCATCATAGTTCTGCAGTCCGCGAGTCTCACTACCATCTGGCGATGTACGCTTATTGCGATATATACCGAAAGGAGAAATACCGAACTTCACCCACGGTTTTGCCTCACGGATTGTTTCATGAAGTTCTCTGATAAGCACATTTACATTGTTCCTTCTCCACTCATCCCTGTCAGTAAACCCACGGCCATAGGCAGCAAAGCTTACATCGTCAGGAAATTTTTCTCCCGGGTTCGGGTAAGGATAGAAATAATCGTCCATATGGATGGCATCCACATCGTAACGTGTAACAATGTCGCGCACTATCTTGCAGATATATTTTCTGTTTTCAGGAAATCCCGGGTCGAAATAAAGCTGACCGGCGTACCTCACAAAAAGTTCAGGATGTTTGTTGTACGGATGCATTGGCCACAAACGGCTTGTTCCCTTAGTACAGGCACGATAAGGATTAATCCATGCATGCAACTCCATACCACGCTTGTGACACTCGTCTATCATAAATTGCAGAGGGTCCCACGATGGCGATGGTGCAACTCCCTGAATACCTGTCAGAAAACGACTCCATGGTTCATAAGACGATTTATAAAGGGCATCGGCCTCGGCACGTATCTGAAAGATAATGGCATTTATGCCTGCTTCTTCCAACTCGTCCAATTGGCCTACAAGTGTTTTCTTCATTGTTTCTACAGGCATTCCCTGGAACTGTCCGTTTACACACTGTATCCACGCTCCGCGAAATTCACGTTTAGGAGATGCTGTCTGTGCACTGAGCGCAAAGGCATTAAGTAGCAAGGCAGCAAGAACAATCAAAGTCTTAATTCTATTCATCTTTTATATATAGTTTTCGAGCGTACAAAGATAGTGCAAACCAAATGAAGTACAAAGTGAAAACCTGGTTTTAAACTTTTAATTCCGAGGTGCAGCCTCTCTTATTAAAGTATAAACAAAAGCGGACACATATACGTTAAAAATATAAAGTTTGAACTCTCAGTATAAATATGTACATTTGCAGAAAATTCTAAAACCATAAATACAGAATAATATGTTGAACAATTTTTGTTTTCAGAACCCTACTAAACTGATTATGGGCAAAGGTATGATTGCCCAGTTAAATAAAGAAATACCTGCTGACAAAAAAATCATGATAACTTTCGGTGGTGGAAGTGTAAAGAAAAACGGAGTGTATGACCAGGTAAAGGAAGCACTTAAGAATCATAACACAATAGAATTCTGGGGTATAGAGCCAAATCCTGCCATAGAGACTCTACGCGAGGCTATCGCATTGGGTAAAGCAGAAAAAGTAGACTTCCTTCTTGCAGTAGGAGGCGGTTCCGTTATCGACGGAACAAAACTTATCTCTGCAGGCTTGCTTTACGATGGCGACGCTTGGGACCTGGTGAAAAAAGGAAAGGCAGAAAACACTCTTCCTTTGGGAACAGTACTTACATTGCCGGCTACAGGTTCGGAAATGAACGACGGGGCGGTTATCTCATGTAAGGAAACCAAAGAGAAATATGCTTTCTTCTCAAACTTCCCGAAATTCTCAATCCTCGACCCTGAAGTAACATTCTCGCTGCCTGACTATCAGATAGCATGCGGTATTGCAGATACATTCGTACACGTGATGGAACAGTATCTCACTAAATCAGGCGAATCAAGAGTAATGGACCGCTGGGCTGAAAGCATTCTGCAGACATTGGTTGAGATTGCTCCAAAGATTAAGGAAAACAAGCAAGACTATCAGAATATGGCCGACTTCATGATGTGTGCCACTATGGCTCTTAACGGATTTATCGCTATGGGTGTGTCACAAGATTGGGCTACACACATGATTGGCCACGAAGTGACTGCCCTCACAGGTCTTACTCACGGACACACACTTGCAATCATCCTGCCTGGTACAATGGACGTACTGCGCAAGCAGAAAGGCGAAAAGATAATGCAGGTGGGAACAAGAGTCTTTGGTGTAAACACAGGAATTCATGATTTCCGCATCAACGAAACTATCAGAAAGACAAGAGAATTCTTCAACTCTTTAGGACTTACAACATCACTCTCGGAAAACAATATCGGCAAGGATGTAATAGACGAAATAGAACGCCGATTCAACGAAAGAGATGTACACTTCGGCGAGGACGGATTGGTGACAGGCAGTGTTGCAAAAGAAATCCTTGAGAAAGTGTATTAACAGGAAATAAGCCGAATAAAAAAAAGAACGAACCCATGGAAGAAAATATATCCGCCATGGGTTCGTTCCTTTTTTTATCTCATATATTGTTAGTCGAGTTTCAGAACTGCGAGGAATGCTTTCTGCGGCACTTCCACAGTACCTATCTGCTTCATACGCTTTTTACCCTTCTTCTGTTTCTCGAGAAGTTTACGCTTACGGCTCACGTCACCACCGTAACACTTCGCGGTAACGTCCTTACGCACAGCCTTGATAGTTTCGCGTGCAATGATTTTGGCACCGATGGCAGCCTGTATAGCTATTTCGAACTGCTGACGCGGGATAAGTTCTTTCAGCTTCTCACACATGCGTCGTCCCAAGTCATACGCGTTATCGAAGTGAGTAAGTGTAGAAAGAGCATCCACCGATTCTCCGTTCAGAAGTATATCGAGTTTTACAAGCTTCGAAGGACGGAATCCCGACTGATGATAGTCGAACGATGCATATCCCTTTGATATACTCTTCAGCTTATCATAGAAGTCAATCACGATTTCACCCAACGGCATCTTATAATGCAATTCCACACGGTTGCCAGAAATATAATCCTGACGCACCAATTCACCGCGTTTTCCAAGACACAGAGTCATAATAGGACCTATATAGTCGGTAGCAGTGATTATGGAAGCATCTATAAAAGGCTCCTCAATATGGTCTATCAGCGTAGGGTCCGGCATACCCCCAGGGTTATGCACCTCCTGCACACCACCCTGCTTGTCGTAAATCATATACGATACGTTAGGCACGGTAGTAATCACGTTCATGTCGAACTCACGGTCCAGACGTTCCTGAACGATTTCCATATGGAGCAATCCGAGGAATCCGCAGCGGAAACCGAATCCCAAAGCCAATGATGATTCCGGCTGGAATGTAAGTGACGCATCGTTAAGCTGCAGTTTCTCAAGCGAAGCTCTAAGGTTTTCATAATCCTCGGCCTCGATAGGATAGACACCTGCAAAGACCATAGGTTTTACTTCCTCGAAACCTTCTATCGCCTTTTCACACGGTTTCGCTATGTGAGTGATGGTATCTCCCACCTTTACCTCGCGTGAGGTCTTGATACCGGAGATGATATATCCCACGTCGCCCGTACGCAATTCCTTGCGAGGCACCATATCCATCTTCAGCACACCTATCTCATCGGCATCATATTCCTTGCCTGTATTAAAGAATTTCACCTTATCGCCCGTGCGGATAACTCCGCTTACCACCTTGAAGTAGGCAATGATACCACGGAAAGAGTTGAACACAGAGTCAAAGATAAGAGCCTGCAACGGAGCATCTTCATCACCTACAGGATGAGGAATACGCTCTACTACGGCCTTAAGAATCTCTTCCACACCCATACCGGTCTTTCCCGAAGCACGTATAATCTCCTCGCGCTTGCAGCCCAAAAGGTCTATAATCTCGTCTTCCACCTCTTCAGGCATGGCACTTGCCATATCACATTTGTTCAGCACAGGGATTATCTCCAAATCATGTTCCAGCGCCATGTAAAGGTTCGAGATAGTCTGGGCCTGTACACCCTGCGACGCATCAACTATAAGCAACGCACCCTCGCATGCGGCAATGGAACGCGAAACCTCGTACGAGAAGTCCACGTGTCCCGGAGTGTCAATAAGATTGAGGATGTATTTTTCACCATTATAAGTATATTCCATCTGTATGGCGTGGCTCTTGATGGTTATACCGCGCTCACGTTCCAAATCCATGTCGTCAAGCATCTGGCCTTCTGTAACCTTTATGGTCTGGGTATATTCCAGAAGTCTGTCAGCCAGAGTTGATTTTCCATGGTCAATATGTGCAATAATGCAGAAGTTTCTGATATTCTTCATTCGTTCAATATGCGTAAAATTAATTTGAGTGCAAAGATAACGAAAAATCGCCTATTTCCAATATTACAACCTCCAACTACAGCCAAAATCGGTCGGGCACAGATAAAATCTTCAATCTGCGGATAAATAAAACTATAAATTCCTTTACATAATCTCTATATACAACTTATATTTATATAAACATAGACTGTGTTTTTATAAATATAAGTTGTATATATAAAAACAAAGGTTGTATTTACAGAAAATGAAAGGACGTTTATAAGAATTTGCAAGGACGATTATGACATTTTGCCCCGACAATATCCGACATCCGGCAGATACATATTGAAATCATGCCTCAATACGAAAAAATATACAGCCAAAAACTCCACCAAACACTTTTACGCTTAACGCTCTGACAAACAACTGCAAAACTCTATATAGACCGTAAACGTTCCATCAAATCATAACCAGCGCAAGAAATAATTTTAAGATTTTTTCCACCAAAGTATTGTTTATTTGAAAAAAAGCTGTACCTTTGCATCGCATTTGAGAAAAACGATATCAAAATGCCTTCCGGTTCCTTGGATGAGTGGCTTAGTCAGCGGTCTGCAAAACCGTGTACGGCGGTTCGAATCCGCCAGGAACCTCGAAAGAAGATACATGCACTCTTAGCTCAGTTGGTAGAGCAACTGACTCTTAATCAGTGGGTCCAGGGTTCGAATCCCTGAGGGTGTACAAAGGAAAGAGAATGTCAACATGGCATTCTCTTTTTTTTGTATTCATCAATTGATTTTTGTAATTTTGCGGACACTAACAAATAAATGTAATTAATTATGGGTCTATTATCATCTCTGTTCGGAGGAAACAAGAAAAACGAAAGCAACGAACAAGAGAAACAGGAAAAGAAAAACTTTGAAATTCTAAAATACGACGGTATCAGGGCACGCAATATCCGACAGCTGCCATATGCCATCAAATGTTTTGAGGAAGCTACAGCCATCATGGAGGACATAGAAACAATGGAACTTCTTGCAGCTTCTTATCTTCAGACAGGAAAAACCGAAGAGGCAAGAATCGTATATAACAGACTGGCGGAAATCGCACCCGAAAACACAAAAGTTCTTCTTTCGTTGGCCGGAGTATGCTTTATACAGGAGGATTATTCAGCAATGAAGGAAGCATGCAGTAAAGCTATCGCCATAGACGACAAGAACAAAGCCGCCTTCTATTTAGCTGCAAAGGCCGAAAAAGGCACTAAAGATTATATCCAGGCTATAGTAATGCTGACAAAGGCTATTGCCATAGACGAAGATTTCAAGGATGCATATCAGTTGAGAGCTGAAGTTCTGTGGGAAATGCGACAGGCCAAGGAAGCATCAGAAGACCTTGACACTATTTTATCGAAAGACAGCGACGATGAAGATGCTCTGGTTCTGAAAGGTGAAATCTGTGCTGCAACAGGAAATGCGGATGAAGCAATATCATATCTTGACAAGGTTCTTTCCATGAATCCTTTCAACGAAAAGGCATATATAGTAAAAGGAACAGCATTGCTTGAAAGCAAGGAATTCGACCGCGCTATCGAAGTTTACGATGAGGCACTGGAACTTTCGCCCGAGAATGCAAAACTGTATCAGGAAAGAGGACGTGCCAAACTGCTTAAAGGCGACAAGGACGGTTCTGTGGAGGACCTGAAAAAGGCAATAGAGCTTAATCCTGAAAGCGAAAATCAGATAAGTGGTAATTATAACAATTTCTCGCAGGAGAATAAAGTGGGAATATATTAAAGAAATCAATATTCAAGCACTGTTTATCAGTTGTTCACCGACTGTTCAGTAAACGGACAATGAACTCATAAAAACAAAAAATCCGGAAATGAAAGATAGTACAAATCTTCCGTTTCCGGATTTTCTATATAACGAGATGTAATATTTACAAAGTCTTGTAAGCTTCAGCCAGCTGCTTCATGGCGCGTTCCAGAACAGAACGCTGAGTACCGACATTCATTCTCATAAATCCTGCACCCTCACGGCCGAACATCTCTCCGTCATTCAATGCAAGCCCTGCCTTATCAGCGAAGAATGAATTTAGCTCCTCATGATTCAAGCTTAACTCACGGCAGTCAAGCCATATCAGGTATGATGCCATAGGGCGAACAGCCTTTATTTTCGGCGTATTCTCCTTCAGGAAAGAATCTACATAGTCAATATTACCCTGAATATATTCAATACACTGATCGAGCCATTCTGTTCCGTTGGAATAGGCAGCCTCAACTGCCGGAAAGGCAAACACGTGTCCTGCATTCAACTCGCCCGCCTCAAGACAAGTCTCAAACCTGGAGCGCAATCCGTCATTATAAATAACTGTATGCGATGCAGCCACACCGGGCATATTGAAAGCCTTGCTCGGAGCCATAAAAGTAACAGAATTGTTCTTGGCCTTCTCTGAAACCATAGCAAAAGGCAGATGCTTGTGAGGAGGAAGCGTCAGGTCGGCATGTATCTCGTCGGAGAACACCAAGATATTGTCCTCTGCACAGATTTCCGCAAGTTCTTCCAGTTCTTCTCTTTTCCATACCACCCCACCCGGATTGTGAGGATTACAGAGTATAAGCACTCGTACACCTTTCTTTATACTCTTCAGCAGTTCCAGATTCATCCTGTATTCTCCATTCTCTAAAATCATAGGACATTCCACAAGCTGTCTGTTGTTTCTTGTGGTAAGCCATGCGAACGGATGATATACGGGCGGCATAATCACAACCTTGTCGTTAGGCGAAGTGAAACAGTTTAAGGCCATACCCAGTCCGGCCACTATACCCGGGACGTAGTTGATATGCTTCTTCTCTACCTCCATGCCGTAACGGTTCTTCACCCAGTTGATAATAGAGTTATAATATCCGTCATGCTTTACGGTATATCCGAACACAGGGTGCTCGCAACGATTCTTCACTGCATCAACTACAAAGTCCGGTGTAGCGAAATCCATATCCGCCACCCACATCGGGATAAGATTGTCCCTACCCCATATATCTTTCATTTCGTCAATCTTTACTGCATTTGAATTTCTTCTGTCAATCAGTTGGTCAAAATTATACTTCATAATGTCTATTTAATATTTCATTAGCATTAAACTCATAGTACAAAATAAGGTAATAATGCTCGATAATTAAAAATTTTGAAGAAAAATTTCATCATATTCTTGTTTTTTCAAGAAAAGTATTACATTTGCAGCGTAAACAATAACAAAAAGTATTTATGACAACATTTGCTACATACTTCTTCTTTTTCTTTTTTTACTTTTACTTTAGCAATAAAGTGAAGCGGGAGGTCGTATGTGCATGACACGAAAAGAAATCAATACAAAATAATATAACGAAATCCCGCTTCTGTATGAGGCGGGATTTTTTTTAACCATAAAACAAAACAATGAGAAGGATAGCAATACAAGGAGTTAAGGGCTCATATCACGATATAGCGGCCCACAAGTATTTCAAAGACGAAGAGATAGAACTTATATGCTGCAATACATTCGAAGAAGTGTTTGCACAGATGAAAAAAGACAGCGACGTGATAGGCGTAATTGCAATAGAAAATACAATAGCAGGCAGCTTGCTGCACAACTATGAACTGCTTCGCGAAAGCGGTACAACTATCATAGGAGAACACAAACTCAGAATAAGCCACAGCATCATGTGTCTGCCGGAAGATAATTGGGAAGACCTCACAGAAGTAAACTCACACCCTGTTGCTTTGGCACAGTGTCGCGATTTCCTGCACAACCATCCGGAGCTGAAGGTAGTAGAAACGGAAGATACAGCAGGTAGTGCCGAGAATATTAGAAACAATAACCTGAGAGGACATGCAGCCATCTGCTCCAAATATGCCGCAGGACTTTACGACATGAAGATTCTGGAAGAAGGAATAGAAACAAACAAACATAACTTCACCAGATTTCTGGTCATCGGCAATCCATGGCTGGCCGACGAACTGAAGGACCGCTCGAAAGTGAACAAGGCAAACATAGTATTCTCACTTCCTCACAGCGAAGGAAGCCTTTCGCAGGTATTGTCAATCTTCTCATTCTACAAGATAAACCTGACGAAGATACAGTCACTGCCGATTATCGGACGCGAATGGGAATATATGTTCTACGTTGACGTAATGTTTAATGATTATTTGAGATACAAACAGTCTATAGATGCTGTTACACCACTTACAAAAGCACTTAAAATTTTAGGAGAATATGCAGAAGGAGAATCAACAATATAACATACAGCCGGCCGACAGACTGGCAAATGTCAGCGAATACTATTTCAGCAGAAAGCTGAAGGAAGTGGCAAAGATGAATGCCGAAGGCAAGAACGTGATAAGCCTCGGAATAGGCAGTCCTGACATGCCGCCATCAGAAGAAACAATCAACGTTCTTTGCGAAAATGCCAAAAAACCTGACGCTCACGGCTACCAGCCTACAGTGGGAATACCAGAACTGAGAAAGGCCATGGCAGACTGGTATAAAAGATGGTATAATGTAGACCTCGACCCTGCCACAGAGATACAGCCTCTCATTGGCTCAAAGGAAGGTATCCTGCACGTGACATTAGCTTTGGTAAATCCGGGAGACAAGGTTCTTGTTCCAAACCCGGGCTACCCTACCTATACATCGCTAAATAAGATTTTAGGCAGTGAAATAATCAACTATAACCTTCGTGAGGACAACAACTGGCAGCCTGATTTCGACGAACTGGAAAAGATGAACCTTACAGGAGTAAAAATCATGTGGACCAACTACCCCAACATGCCTACAGGAGCAAATGCCACAATGGAACTGTACGAAAAAATTGTTGATTTCGCACGCCGTCACAACATCGTAGTAGTGAACGACAATCCATACAGCTTCATTCTCAATAAGAAACCGATAAGCATACTCAATGTTCCGGGAGCAAAAGAATGCTGTATAGAATTCAACTCCATGAGTAAGAGCCACAACATGCCGGGCTGGCGTGTGGGAATGCTGGCAACAAACGCCACTTTCGTACAGTGGATACTGAAAATAAAGAGCAACATAGATTCCGGTACATTCCGTCCATTACAGCTGGCAGCTGCACAGGCATATAACAACAGCGCCGAATGGCACGAAGAAGCCAACTTCAATGTTTACAGCCGTCGCCGCAAACTTGCCGAAGAAATAATGAACGTGCTGGGATGTACATTCGACAAGAATCAAGTGGGAATGTTCCTCTGGGGCAAAATTCCTGAATCATACAACGATGTAGAGGAACTGACAGAAAAAGTCCTACATCAGGCAAGAGTATTCATCACTCCGGGATTTATCTTTGGAAGCAACGGAAAGAGATATATCCGCATTTCGCTTTGCGCCAAAGAAGAAAAACTGGCAGAAGCACTTGAGAGAATAAAGAATATGAAATAAAAAGAAAAAACAAAACAACTACTAAAAGATTACAACTATGGCACTCGAATTAGAACCTATCAGACTGGAAGGCGTATCAGAAGAACGTCCTTTAATCATAGCAGGACCTTGCAGCGCAGAAACAGAAGAACAAGTAATGACAACAGCAAAACAGTTGGCCGACAACGGAACAAAAATCTTCCGCGCAGGTATATGGAAACCACGTACCAAACCGGGAGGCTTCGAAGGTGTAGGAGTTGACGGTCTGGCATGGCTGAAAGAAGTAAAGAAAGAAACCGGAATGTATGTTTCTACAGAAGTTGCAACAGCAAAACACGTTTACGAATGTCTTAAAGCCGGTATAGATATATTGTGGATAGGTGCACGTACTACTGCCAATCCTTTCGCAGTACAGGAAATAGCAGATGCATTAAAGGGAGTTGATATACCTGTATATGTAAAGAACCCTGTAAATCCAGACCTTGAACTATGGATTGGAGCAATGGAAAGAATAAACAATGCAGGAATCAAAAGATTAGGTGCCATTCACCGTGGTTTCTCATCATACGACAAGAAGATTTACCGCAATCTTCCGCAATGGCATATCCCTATCGAACTGAGAAGACGTATTCCTAACCTACCTATCCTGTGCGACCCAAGCCATATCGGCGGCAAACGCGAACTCATCGCATCACTCTGCCAGCAGGCCATGGACCTTGGTTTCGACGGACTTATAGTAGAATCGCACTGTAATCCGGATTGTGCATGGAGCGACGCTTCTCAGCAAGTAACACCGGACGTTCTCGACTACATATTAAATCTGCTTGTAATCCGTAAGGAGCACCAAACAACAGAAAACCTTAGCGAACTCAGACGTCAGATTGACGAATGCGACAATGAACTGATGGAGATTATGGCAAAACGTATGCGCGTATGCCGCGAAATAGGAACATTCAAGAAAGAACATAATATGACTATCCTTCAGACAGGACGCTACAACGAAATCCTTGACAAGCGTGGAGCACAAGGCTCATTATGCGGAATGGATTCTGAATTTGTGAAACACGTTTTCGAGGCTATACACGAAGAAAGCGTACGTCAGCAGATGGAAATAATAAACAAGTAAAAAACTCAAAAAATGCGTATATTAATATTGGGAGCCGGAAAAATGGGTTCCTTCTTTACAGATGTATTAAGTTTCGACCACGAAGTGGCAGTTTTCGACGTAAAGCCTCAGAACCTGCGCTTCATGTACAACTGCCAGCGCTTTACATCATTAGACGAGATTAAGGAATTCCGCCCTGAACTTGTAATAAATGCAGCTACGGTGAAATACACTCTCGACGCATTCCGCCAGGTACTGCCGGTAATTCCACAGGACTGTATCATAAGCGACATTGCATCAGTAAAGACCGGTCTTCAGGAATTCTACGACAACAGCGGCTTCAGATATGTATCAACCCACCCTATGTTCGGTCCTACATTTGCCAACCTTGACCAGCTGAGTACAGAGAATGCCATAATAATAAAGGAAGGCGACTGTCTTGGTAAGGTATTCTTCAAGGACCTGTATCAAAGATTAGGGCTTAACATATTTGAATATACTTTCGACGAACATGACGAAACAGTAGCATACTCACTGTCAATACCGTTCGTTTCCACATTCGTGTTTGCCGCAGTGATGAAACATCAGGATGCCCCCGGTACAACATTCAAACGACACATGGCAATAGCAAAGGGAGTTTTGAGCGAAGACGATTATCTGCTTCAGGAAATACTGTTCAATCCACGTACTCCTAAACAGGTGGAAAGAATACGCACAGAGCTGAACGAGCTTCTTGACATAATAAGCCGTAAGGATGCCGACGGCATGCATGCCTATCTTAGCAAGATTCGAAACAATATAAAATAATACAACACAGGCTGTTACATGTACTAAAAATCACGTAACAGCCTGTATTGTTATACAATAGTCGTATTATAAATCCAGCACTTCCAGATCATCCGGAACATAAACATTACCATTGAAATTCTTTTTAGCCTCAGCAGTATATTTTTCTTTACGGCTCGGAAGAGTCTTATCCTCTGTGTGATACAACAATAAGTTTTTCACTCCAAGTTCCTCAGCCTGTACTCCTGCATCAAGAGCTGTACTGTGATGTTTCTCATATGGTTTGAATATACCTCTGTCCTCATATAGACAAAAGGCCTCACACATAAGCCAGTCAGCATTCTTCACATATTCTTTATTATTCTCATTGTAAGGCTCGTCGCCCAAACAGACAATAGTTTTATTGTCCGAAGTTACAGCCTTAAAACCGAACTGTTTCTCTTTCGTAGAACAGATGTCGAAACACTGAATCTCCATTCCGGCAGCATTGAAAATATCATTCTGAGACAGGACATTGAAGTTGATGCCATTCCCTATCCTGGCAACAATCTTCTTTGGCAGAGTGTTTCTGCATATCCAGTCAAGAACATGTATCGCCTTATTATGAGAATAAACATTCAGTTCACCATTATATTTCCCCTGCTGCATTTGCTGTGCAATGGTTCTGACTACCCATATTATACCCAAGATATGGTCTGTATGAGCATGAGTTACAAAAATATCGTGTATATCGTTTATCTCGATACCGGCCTTCTCAAGTTGTATAAGAATACCGTTTCCTCCACCACCATCAACCAGCAACAGGTCACTTCCATTATGAATAGTGAAGCATGTGTTATAATACTTGGTTACTGCAGCATTACCTGTCCCAAGCATTGTAATTTTTGAATTTCCTTGCATAAATCTATTAACAGATTACATTCGTTAAAAATTAAAATCCGCTTAAAAACCTAATGAAAGGCTTTTAAGCGGACTCATGTATATGTAATAAATAAAGATTACTTTCTGTCAGCTTTCAGACGGTCAGCCATAGCCTTTGCAAGTTCTTTTGCCTGAGCATAGTTGTCCTGCTTCATAGCCTGCTTCATTTCTACAGGGTTGCCTACTACCTCAAACTTCAGCTTTTCAGTGTATTCGCCAATCTTCTTCACTGCAGCACTTGCCCAAGTATATGAGCCGAAGTAACCCATCACACGGTTCTTCACTTCGCGGGCAGCAATCTTGCTCAACAGAGATTCCATTTCAGGGTAAAGATTCATATTGTATGTAGTACATCCCACGATAAGACCTTTGTACTTGAACACGTCAGCCAAGATGTATGAATGATGAGTGTGAGAAACATTGTGCAAAATGATATTCTTGATACCCTGACGGCTCAGTTCTTCAGCTATTGTTTCAGCCAGTTCCTCTGTATTACCGTACATAGTTCCGTATGCTATCACAACACCTTCTTCAGCTTCGTAGCGGCTCATCTTGTCATACATATCAATAACCTGAGGAATCTTTTCTTCCCAAACAGGTCCGTGAGTAGAACAGATAGTGTTGATTTTCAATCCGCCAAGTTTCTGCAAAGCCTTCTGTACAGGATTTCCGAACTTACCTACGATGTTAGCATAGTAACGGCGCATTTCGTTCCAATATATATCTGTGTTGATATTCTTGTCGATGCATCCGCCGTTCAAAGCTCCGAAACATCCGAAAGCATCTCCCGCAAACAGGATTCCGTCTGTTTCATCGTATGTAACCATTGTTTCAGGCCAGTGAACCATAGGCACAAGATAGAAACGGAGGTTGTGATAACCAAGTTTAAGGAAATCGCCGTCGTTTACTACATAGCGGTCGCCGGTCACACCATAATATCCTTCCACCATTTCGAAAGTCTTCTTGTTTCCTACAAGCACAATCTCCGGATAATATTGCTTTATAAGGGCTATAGAACCTGAATGGTCAGGTTCCATGTGGTTTATAATAAGATAATTGATTTTACGGTCGCCGATAATGCTGCGGATTTTCTTCAGATATACTTCGAAGAAAGCCACATCTACTGTATCTACCAATGCCACCATCTCATCATCTGCTATCAGATAAGAGTTGTATGACACGCCGTATGGCAACGGCCAAAGATTTTCGAACAATGCTTTGGTGCGGTCGTTCACACCCACGTAATGTACTTTACCTTTAATTTCCATTTTTATTTGATTTTATGAGTTTTAATTTATGAAGTTATGTCATTATCTATATTAATAACCGATAAGAGTGTCTATTGTTCACTTAAAAACTAATTATATTTCTTGCCCTGATATGAATCCCTCTCCAACATCCTTTTCTTCAGTTTAGCAGTGAATTCATGGTTTTTCAATCCCCAATCAGGAGCAATAAGCAACTCGCGCGGCGACTGCGAAATGAACCTTTCCAATACAAGGTCGGGGCGCAAATGTTCTATATAATCCAACACGAGTTCGATATACTCGTCAGCAGTATACAGATGAAAATCCTCCGGGCGTTCATCATACTCATGCGCCATCCTTGTACCCTTAATCAGCTGTAGCTGATGCATCTTCAGTGTAGTAAGCGGTAGCGATGACACATCCTTTGCCTGACGTATAATCATATCATTGTCCTCTCCCGGAAGTCCCAATATGACGTGTCCTCCTGTCATTATACCCCTCGAAACGGTTCGCTTTACAGCATCAACGGTACAAGCAAAATCATGTCCACGGTTTATACGCTTCAGTGTAGTATCATCAGTACTTTCTATACCATACTCAACCAAAAGAAAAGTCCTGCCGTTTATCTCTTGCAGATAATCCAACAGAGAATCCGGCATGCAGTCCGGACGTGTACCTATTACCAGCCCTACTACCCCATCTACAGAAAGTGCCTCCTCATACATAGCCTTCAACTTTTCCAACTCTCCATATGTATTGGTATAAGCTTGGAAATAAGCAAGATACTTCATTTCGGGATACTTTCTTGAGAAAAACTCTTTTCCCTCTTCCAACTGCTGTCTTACAGACTTCTCTGTCCGACAATACTCGGGATTAAATGTCTGGTTGTTACAATAAGTACATCCCCCATATCCCTTGCTGCCGTCGCGGTTAGGACATGTAAAGCCTGCATTGACTGAAATTTTCTGAACTTTAAACGGAAAGTGTTTTGCCAGAAAACATCCAAAATCATTATATCTTATTTTATTATCCATCTGACTAAAAATACGCAGCAAAGATAATATTTTTCCGTCGAAACGACAATAAATGAAAAAACAGAATTACAACAAATCAATATGCAAAAAACGCAAAAAAACTTTTCGTCGTCTAACATAAAACGATTCGAAATTTTAAATCAAACGACGAAGAGTTTTAAAGTAGACTGAAAAAGAAGTTCTAAAGCTCCTTTTTAATACTATCTATCATAGAAGCATACTCTTCGTCCGACAAATATACTTCTTTAGGATTCATACGGAACACACCACCGAAATCAGGACCGTCAACATACTTAGGAACAAGGTGGAAGTGCAAATGCTCCAAAGTATCGGAATATGCACCGTAATTTATCTTGGCAGGACTGAACACTTTCTGCATTGCTCTGGTCACACGTGTCACATCGGCCATGAATGCGTTTCTATCTTCTTCACTCAACAGATTGAGGTCGTCCACATGTCCATTGTACGCCACAAGACAACGTCCTCTGTAAGTCTGCTCCTTGAACAGGAACACACGCGAAACACTCAGTTCCGCTATTTCAATCATTAAATTATGTAATGTATCGTTATTCTGACAATACAAACATTCCATTTGATCACTTTTCATTTTTCACCGTATTTTAAAATAGACATACAAAAATACACTTTTTCAATATACCGCAAGCATCGAAAGCAAAATTTAAAACAGTTTGAAAACCTTTTGCAAAAGCTTTTCAAACTTTAAGATTTGCAGTATCGTACATTACCCTAACAGGACGAAATACAAAATAAATATACAAAATGAGAAAAAAAATTTTCATAATTCGAACTTATATACTATATTTGTCATAGAAAACATGTAGCATAGATGACAGAAGAGGACAAAAATCTACTAAACAGTTTCGAAGGAAAGCTAAGGCACGTCCTTTTTTTATATGATGAAGAGAAAAAAGAAAATGCCATTTTAAAGCAATCCATAGTTGACAAAGACTCTGAAATACAGGCTCTGTTGAGTAAGATTAAAGAACTTGAAACAAGATATGCGAACTTGAAAATGGCTCGTATGATAAGTGTCAATGACAATGAAATCAGAGACACGAAACAAAGGCTTACGAGGCTGGTGCGTGAGGTCGATAAATGTATTGCTTTGCTGAACAAATAAAGGAAAGAAAATGCAGTAAAACATATAATATATGGACGACAAGCTGAAAATACACTTACAGATTGACAGGGAACGGTATCCGCTGGTGATTAACCGTGAAGAAGAGATTTTTTACCGTGAAGCTGCCAAGATGATTGACAATAAACTGAACAAATACCGCAGTCTATATCCGGATTTCGGAACCATGAAACACTGGACTATGGTGGCACTGGAACTGGCATACGAAAATGCTAAAATAAAAGATTCAGTGGATATGACACCATACACAGAGAAAATTAAACAACTGGAAAAAATGTTGGATGGTTACATAAAGGACGGCAAATAAAAGTATTTGTTCTGGAAATGAGTAAGAAAATTCACGCACAAGTTTACAGGATTATTTCTGAAGCTTGTGCGTTTTTATTTATATTTAAAAATTAAATTATAGATGTTGACAACAGTAATATTAACAGTTGTAGCCTTCCTGGTAGGAGGAGCTATTTCATATAGCTTTTTCAGATATGGTCTGAAATCGAAATATGAAAATATTATTAAAGAGGCTGAAACTGAAGCCGAAGTTATCAAGAAAAACAAACTTTTGGAAGTAAAGGAGAAGTTTCTGAACAAGAAAGCTGACCTTGAAAAGGAAGTGGCTGCCCGTAACCAGAAGATTCAGCAGGCAGAAAACAAGCTGAAACAGCGCGAAATGGTGTTGAACCAGAAGAATGAGGAACTTCAGCGCAAACGCAACGAAACTGAAGCCATCAAGGAAAATCTTGACGCGCAGTTGATAATCATTGAGAAGAAAAAAGAAGAACTCGACCAAATGCAGTCTCAGGAACGCGAAAAACTTGAGGCTATCTCAGGACTGTCGGCAGAAGATGCAAAAGAAAGACTGATAGAATCTCTCAAGGACGAAGCCAAGACTCAGGCTCAGTCTTATATAAACGACATTATGGACGATGCCAAACTTACAGCCAACCGCGAAGCCAAGCGCATCGTAATACAGTCTATCCAGAGAGTGGCTACTGAAACTGCCATCGAAAACTCTGTAACTGTATTCCATATCGAATCGGACGAAATCAAAGGACGTATCATCGGACGTGAAGGACGTAACATCCGTGCACTTGAAGCTGCTACCGGAGTGGAAATAGTAGTGGACGATACACCGGAAGCTATCGTACTTTCAGCTTTCGACCCTGTTCGCCGCGAAATAGCTCGTCTTGCACTTCATCAGCTGGTTACTGACGGACGTATCCATCCGGCACGTATCGAAGAAGTAGTTGCAAAGGTACGCAAGCAGGTAGAAGAAGAAATCATCGAAACAGGTAAACGTACTACCATCGACCTTGGTATCCACGGTCTGCATCCTGAACTTATCCGTATCATCGGTAAGATGAAATACCGTTCATCATACGGACAAAACCTGTTGCAGCACGCACGCGAAACTGCTAACCTCTGTGCTGTAATGGCCTCTGAACTTGGTTTGAATCCTAAGAAAGCCAAACGTGCCGGACTGCTTCACGATATTGGTAAGGTGCCTGATGAAGAACCTGAATTGCCACACGCATTGCTCGGTATGAAACTTGCTGAGAAATACAAGGAAAAACCGGATATCTGTAATGCTATCGGTGCTCACCACGACGAAGTGGAAATGAACAGCCTGTTGGCTCCTATCGTACAAGTGTGCGACGCTATCTCTGGTGCACGTCCTGGTGCCCGCCGCGAAATTGTTGAAGCTTACATCAAACGTCTGAACGACCTTGAACAGCTTGCAATGTCTTACCCTGGTGTAACCAAGACTTACGCTATCCAGGCCGGACGTGAATTGCGCGTGATTGTCGGTGCAGACAAGATTGACGACAAGCAGACAGAAAGCCTGTCAACAGAAATCGCCAAGAAGATACAGGACGAAATGACTTACCCGGGTCAGGTAAAGATTACTGTGATAAGAGAGACACGTGCAGTAAGCTTTGCAAAATAAGAAACATTGAAACAAATAATAAAGGCTATATTTCATATCCCGAACGAGAGGGATGGAATATAGCCTTTTCTTTTCTAATAGAATGAAGTGCTGATATTAATCACTGTTCTTCCGCAGCATACTCTTCAATCGAGAATTCGTTCACTGTCAGGTTTATCTGATTTTTAGTACCTCTACATAGCTGTTGTATGAGCTAAAGTCCCAACTGATTCTGTATTTAGAAGTATCTCCCTTGCGGAAAACAAAACAGCAGTTTTCTTCCTCATAATCCACGTAATCAAGGGCTGTCACTTCATCCTTATAGAAATTCAGAACCACAATAGAATCTCCCTGCCTGATATTATTGAGAGTCGTTTCAAACACATACTGCTCGCCAAGATGCACTTTGTCTAAAGGTTCATATACCCTCAATTCTTCGTCACTGCACGACAGCATACTGATACATAAAAGCATAAAAAAAGGCGACAATGCCATGAATAATCTGATTCTTTTTACATTCATACCGTAAACATTTATTTTCCGACAAAAATAGAATACATCATGACGCATAAAAAGAAGTTTAGATACACCCTCCGGTTTTATCGACAAAATAAAAAAGGGAGGCTTATACCTCCCTTAATATATCTATGAACAGAACAGAGTTATCGACGAATATGACTCTTGTTTCTTCTTTTCCTTCTGCTCTGATTGCGTCTGTTCCTGTATTTTTCTATCTTTTTATAAGAAACATAAATCACCAGTACCACCAATGTAAGAAGAATGAATATCACCAAGCCTCCTCCAAGATTATCACCCTTAACGTGCGACCACATATCAAGCACAGCCTGAGTCCTTTCTCCAGAGTCACGGATTATCGCGCAACGGGCTACCACGGCACTATCCGGATACTGTATAGGGGCTATCTGTATATGTTCAGCTCCCGGACCGAAGAAATACGCCAGATTTGAATAACTCTCAAGTGTAGTATCAATCTTTTCTTCAAGGATTTCAGGTGTTGCCACAGCACTTACATAACCTATGGTTTCCATATTTGCCAATGCCACATCCGGACGGCAAAGATAGTTAATAAAATAGCTTGCAGCCTTTCTGTTGCGTGCATATCGTGGGATAACCCATCCGTCAAACCATACGTTACTTCCTTCCTTCGGCACTTCATATCCCAGCTCCACTCCTATTGCCTCTGCTTCCTCTATTGCCCACACAGCGTCACCGCTCCATGTCATGTTCAGATAGGCCTTGTTTTTGGTCATCATCTCCTTACCGAAATCGGCCTCCCATCCGGCAATGTTAGGTTTCAGCTCCTTCAGATACTTCTCCGCAGTGGCAATGGCCTCAGGCGAATAGTTGTTCATAAGGTCCTCAACCCTTATTTCTCCCTTTGCCAGTGCTTCACGGTTGGCATAAATCACAGCAGTACCGTAAGCATCCCTGTAACTGTCTTTCATCAGCAACTTATTGCGGAACTTTCTGTCCCATAAGGATTGCCATGTACGTGCTTCTTCATCGGAAACATATTTCTTGTTATAAAGTATTCCGGCTGTTCCCCACATATAGCCTACAGCATACCTGGAAGCAGGTCTTCCCGGAAGCCCAAGCTTATCTAACTCTCCACGCACATACGGCGATATATTATGAATATAGTTCGGAGTCTTGCCGAAAGCCGTATCTATAGGCAGAAGCAAATCCTTCACTATCATTCGTTCGATAATATATTCCGAAGGGCAAACCACATCGAAATCTTCCTTACCGCGCTCTATCTTGGTAAGCATAATCTCGTTTATATCGAATGTCTGATATACTATTCTTACATCTTCACCCGTCTGTTCTTTATACCACTCAGGAAAGGCTGCAAGCACTTCCTCGTCGATATAATCTCCCCAGTTGTAGATTTTCAGAACCTTTTCACGCTCCTCTGTGTTGTAACATCCGGCAAGCAGGAACACAGAAAACAGTGTCAGAAATATTGTATAAAGTCTTTTCATAATGAAATATCGTTATTTGGCGTTCTTCTTTCCTGCACGGCGGTTTATCATAATGAGCATAAACAGCACGATGAGGAATATAATGGTTGACAGCGGACGAAGCTCAGGCGTAAGTCCACCCTTTCTTGCATCTGAGTATATATATGTAGAAAGAGTTTCAAGCCCTTCGTTACCTATCGTAAATATGGTAACAGCAAAATCGTCAATGGATATTGTGACAGCAAGCATGAAACCGGCTATCATCCCCGGAAGGATTTCAGGAATGATGACTTTTCTTAATGCCTGCCCCGGAGTGGCTCCAAGGTCGAGTGCCGCTTCATAAAGATTAGGATTCATCTGTTTCAGACGTGGCAGAACGCTGAGTACTACATAAGGAGTACAGAAAGCTATATGAGCCATAAGCACTGTGCCATATCCCTGATGTATGCCCAATGACACGAAAAGCAGGAACAAAGAAACACCCATGATTATATCACCGTTCAATATAGGTATATTGTTGATGAAAGATACAGCCTTACGCTGTCGGGCACGAAGATTGAACATACCGATAGCCGTAACTGTTCCTAAAATAGTTGAAACTACAGCCGTAATCAGAGCTATGGTAACTGTATTCCATAGAGCATTAACCAAAGAATGGTGGGTGCCATGAACAAACAGATTCTCGTACAGCTTCGTCGAAAAGCCGGTCCAGTTTCCAAGAACTTTTGCCTCCGTAAAGGAATATATCATTATTATGATTATAGGAGAATAAAGCAGAAGCAGAAGCAGCCAGAGATAACCGTGACAAAGCACTTTCTTTATCATATTTACCATATTGCGCCTCCTTCCTTCTCCTGATTATCGTCAGAAGCAAAAAGTGTTGCAGCACCGATAAGGAACAGCATAATGAGCGAGAGTGCAGCACCGTAGTTCCACATACTGTTGTTTATGTTTTCCTGGATTGTAGTACCGAACAGTTTTATATTGTTCATAGTCAGCAGCTCGGCAATGGCAAATGTGGAAATAGTAGGCATAAACACCATCAGTATACCGCTTGCCACTCCCGGCATAGACAGCGGAAGTATGGTTTTGGTGAAAACCTGAAAAGGAGTTGCCCCAAGGTCCTGAGCCGCCTCTATATAACTGCGGTCCATCTTTACAAGGGTATTATATATTGGGTAAATCATAAACGGAATGTAGTTATACACCATACCGAAAATCAATGCTCCCTCGCCTAACGGTACACGGAAGAAATCGAACAGTGCCACAGTGGCAAGTGTACGAATCAGAATGTTTACCCACATAGGCAGAATGAAAAGCATAACCACTATCTGCGAATAGCCAGACTTAAGCCTGCTGAGAATGTATGCGGCCGGATAACCCAACAGTATACATATCAGTGTGTTGATTATGGCTATACCTATGGAATAGATAAATGTGTTCACTGCCTCCGTATGTGACATGAACTTACTGAAGTTTGCAAAAGTAAAATCACCGCTCTCGTCGGTAAATGCAAATATCACAATCAGTATAAGCGGAAGGACTACGAAAAAGGCCGAGAAAATGATGTACGGCAGTGTCCAGCTCTTACGTGAAGTAAAAAATATACGAATGTTACTTAGTTTCACCTCGTTTTCTGTTAATAGTTAGTTATTTATTGTTTTCTGCGTATGGATATGTGTTCAGCCGGAATGCTGATACCTACATTGTCACCCTTATCCCAGATGTCATTTGTATCGACATACACCGGTTCGTCCCAGTCGGAATCAACAGTGATGTGATAATGATTGCCCTTGTAAAGGATGAAGCTTATGTTTCCTGTAAGTGTTCCGTCCTCCTGATTGTCGTAGAGTACAACTCCTTCAAAAGGCACTTCCACCAGAACCTCCGTACCGGATTCCATTCCGGCTGTAGCTTCCGGACGGCACTCAAACTCGCAGCCGAGAAACTCTACGTGGGTTTCGTCGATAACTTTTCCTTCGAAAGTATTACATACCCTTTCTTTCTTCATTATATGTATGTCGTATGGCTTTACCAACAGTCCGACTTCGGAACCAACCTCAAAATGATGATAATCCTGAACTATAAATTCAAAACCGTTTGCCTCGACTACCATCTCGTAGTGCACTCCCTTGAAGATACATGACGTAACCTTACCACGGAACTGTGCGGATTCGTTTACAGGGAATATGTAAAGATCCTCCGGACGTATAACCACATCCACAGGTACATTGTCGCCAAATCCTTCGTCCACACATTCAGCCTCGACACCGGCAAAGCTTACAAGACGGTCGTGTATCATCACCCCGTTCAGGATGTTGCTTTCGCCGATAAAGTCAGCTACAAATGAGTTTACAGGTTCGTTATATATATCCGTAGGAGTTCCTATCTGCTGTATTCTTCCTTCGCTCATCACTACGATGGTATCGCTCAGGGTAAGAGCTTCCTCCTGGTCGTGGGTAACATAAATGAATGTGATACCAAGACGCTTGTGCATCTCCTTCAGTTCCATCTGCATGTCCTTTCGCATCTTGAGGTCAAGAGCTGCAAGCGGCTCGTCAAGCAGAAGAACATCAGGCTCGTTCACGATGGCACGTGCTATGGCCACACGCTGCTGCTGACCACCGGAAAGTGAGTTTACATCGCGATACTCGTAGTCGCTCATACTCACCATCTTCAGTGCATTCTTCACCTTGCGCATGATTTCATCCTTAGGCATCTTCTTCAGTTTCAGACCGAACGCAATATTGTCGTAAACATTAAGATGAGGGAATAAAGCATATTTCTGGAATACTGTATTGACGGGACGCTTATGGGGCGGTGTCTGAGTAATCTCCTTACCGTTAATTGTTATAACACCTTCCGATGCAGTCTGGAAACCAGCCAACAGACGGAGCAACGTTGTCTTACCGCAACCTGAAGGTCCCAATATAGTTACGAACTCGCCTTTGCGGATATAAAGGTTGATATCGTCAAGGACTACCTTGTCATCAAAGAATTTTGAGACGTGTGAAATCTCAATAATATTATTTACCGATTCTTGCATTTCAATATTAAAACTCTAACCAGATGCAAAGTTACTGCTTTTTTGCATAAATAAACGTCATAAAGCGATTTTTATGCTAAAAAAATAAGTTATCACGCAAATATATACCTAATTATTAAGAATATATTGCAAAAAAATGCATATATGCACTTCACAGTCTGAGCATAACAGATGTTTATTCTTCTATAAGGCCTATCGACACCCAGTCATCGAGCAAGCGGCGTGCATCCTGCAATGCCACACTGCGTTCTATGTCGTATCTGTCCAACAACAAATCTACCATAGTTTCCAAATCAAACTCCCTATTTGAGATATGCTCCCAGATATAGGCAGCAGAGGTGTTTAATGTAACTATCTTATTGAAATCTATCTGTTCAAGACCTTCACCCGAAATAATCTTCTCGCCTGCCAATTCACGCAGTACGAATCCTTTCTTTATTCTCATATCTTTAGCGTTTTAAATTTATATCTAATTATTAATCATGTTTCACCTATATATTCGACATCATAAAATGAATGAACACGCATCTTCAGCTATTCGACTGACAGCTGTCAGCAGAGAGATTTGTACGGCCGTCCTTATTATAACCGGGAGAATGAGCAGGGCAGTCATACAAACTTATTCATCATTTCACTGTGTTATAGCATAAATATGCAGCATCCGCATCAGGAAGACACTCCAGATGGTATATTCCTACGGACTGTATAATGCCGGACAGAGTTTTGTGAAGTCCATCGGTCATCACCCTGTTCCACTTCATTGACGAAGCAGACGGAGCAAGTGCGGCATAAGCCTGTACCCCGGACAATCGTCTGATGGCGTTATGCGGAGCCTGACTAAGTCTGACTACAGCACCGAGAGTTGCTTGCTCATTACGATAACATGGTGTCTTGCCGCTCCATGGAGAACCATATACCATAACCTCGCCATTATCTTCTATCCTTACCACAGGATTGTCGTCATTAAGCAGTCGTGTACCTTCTATATTGTTCAGCCATAATCTGGAATGTGTACTCTTTCCTGTTCCGCTCTTTCCGAGGAAAACATATCCCTTTCCTTCCTTCACAGCCACAGAAGCGTGTATCAGAAGTGTATTTCTTCCGGCTGTGAACAATGCATACAGCAGCATGAGAGCATTATTGAGGACAAAAAGTCCGTGATTTCCACCATTGCATGCTCCGGCATATAACTTACATACACTACTGCCTTTCCCCGTCGCAAGTATTCCTCCCTGCTCCCTCATCGCACGACTCAGGGCTATACCGAAAATACTTTCACCGTCGCTTCCGGACATGACAGAGATAAACGCCGTATCGTCATCAAACTCTGCAAGCATTCGGGATTTCTCCACCAATTCGTTTCCTGCCGATTCTATATCGACACCCAGACAGAAAACATTATCGGAGAGCATTACGGCATCAAGACTATCTACCTCTGCTTCCGATTCAAGGAACGGAGTGTAGTTATCCACGCCCGTCCAGAGTTTAGACTCTTCGGGCATACATAAATAAAACCTGTGTCCTCCTACTATATATGAATTAAGTTTCTTCATCCTGCTTATATCAATTTTATAAATACTCGTCTGTAAACAGCCAGCAAATAACGTCTTACAGGCAACATCCTGCGCCAGAGGGACGACATAATCACCCACGATTTTGAATCCGGATTACATCTGCGGCCTTTTCTTATCACCGTAACGGTTTTTCCACAAAGCCTGTTCACATGGCAATGCTCCGTTCCGCGTATGTTACCGTCACCCATGAGTGTAACAATACCGGTATCGGAAATATCTATTATCCGATGAAGTACATAAGCGCCATTATAAAGGTGAGCCAATGCTATATCCCCCACGCGAGGCACACCATAAGGTTTGAGAACAACACTGTCCCTCTCGCCTACTATGAACGGCAGCATACTGTTACCTTTTGTCATTATCGTAACCGATGTACCTTGCGAGAGAAGCCTTTCCACCTCACCTAAAAGTATTTCGTTGGGCAAAACCAATTTCTTCATTTTCAATTCCTCCTCACATTTACCACATTCTCGCACCTCTCGGCTATTTCCTTGCGGTGAGTTATAAAGACAAGAGTCTTAGCGGCATAGTTCTCCGTCAGCCTATCCATAAGTTTGCGTTCTGTTTCCGCATCAAGGGCCGATGTAAACTCGTCAAGCAGCATTATACGTCCGTCGCTGAGCAGTGCCCTTGCTATGACTATGCGCTGTGCCTGACCCTCGCTCAATCCTTCACCACCTTCACCACACATCGTTTCAAGTCCGTCGGGCAAATCGTAAACAAACTCTGCCGCGGCCATATATATAGCCCTTTTTATATCTTCTTCGGATATATCCCTTCTTCCTCCTGTCAGATTCTCGCGTATAGAGGCACTAAGCATACTGTTTCCCTGTGGAACATACACTATTCCGTTTCTGTAACGGGCTGAAACATCCACACTTTCACCCTCCTCATTATAAAGGATTACGTTTCCGCCTTCCGGTCGGAGCAGCCCCAACATAAGCCTCATCATAGTACTCTTGCCGGCACCCGTTTCGCCCATAATGGCTGTGGATGTACCGGGTCGGAAATCGTATGTGAAGTTCTGCAATATCTTTCTGTTTCCGTCAGGATAGCCAAATGTGACATTTTCCAGCTTTATACCGTCAGACTTGAACACCGGAGCGTCTTCCTTCACGGCCTCGTCTTCCTGTTCGGCATTATACACTTCCATAAGTCTTTCGCCGGATGCTATTGCATGTACCATAGCCGGCAGACGACGGCTCATATCGGCCGTAGGACGCTGAATCTGCCCTACAAGCTGCAAGAAGGCCGAAAGCATACCAAAAGTAACCACTCCCTCCTGCATGCGGTGTACTCCCCAAATAAAGGCAGTGAGATAACCGGCACCGAAACCTACCATTATCACAGCACGCGATGACATGGAAAATCTGTTACGCTTCATAACCTTTTCCATCAACGTATTCTGCGAGCTCACAAGACTGTTCATTGCATAACCTACCCTGCTGAGTGCTATTATAACGATACGTTTCTGAAGCGACTCCTGCAAGACCGACTGTACCTGGGAATCGGACTTGCGGATATCGGCTGTAAGTTTTTTTATACGGCGTGCCATAATAGCAGCCAACACTAAAAACACTGGAAGTATGCATAATATCACCCATGCCAGTCCGGGATTTATACTCCAGAGGAAAATAAAGGCGGCCACAAGCTGAAACAAAGTAATGAAAGCTCCCGGAACAAGATGACACAAAGTATCGGAAATAACCCTGACATCCTCCTCCAGACGGTTCACCACATCTCCGGTGTGCCATTTCTCCTTACCGTTCCATCTGGCATTCAGAGCCTTGTCAAACACACGGCAACGCAGTTCATTCCTCACCCGAGTTTCGGTACGGACATCAATATATCCCTGAGCCACGGAGCAAAGCATCTCCACAGCAAGTGTCAGAACGAGCATTATCACATATCGCATAAGGCTACCGTCCGACCTGACAGCCATGTCTATCATCTCTTTACTCACCCATATGAAAGACAAGGAGGCAGCTATTCTTATCATGCCTAACAACACAGAGGCAGACACCGGGATTCTGTATCCTGATGTCTGCCTGTACATCCACGAGGCCGTAGCTGCCGCACTGCCCAATATCTTTCTGTCAAACCATTTCATGCGATAGAAAGGATTACCAACGTATTATCCCTATTTCCTCCCAATGATTCATCAGTTCGAGAGCTTCTTCTATAGCTCGTGCATAATCCATTCCGAACCTACTGCACAACATCGAGGCCAAAGTATCTTCATCAAACTCTTCTTCGCCTATTTCATTTATCAGATACACTGCTTCATCACTGAGAGGGGTAAGCATATCATATTCCGACGCATCCATATCAGCCCCTCCAAGAACATAACCGTCGGCACTTTCTTCTATTTCTATATCTTTCTTTAGTTTCATCTTTTTATACCCATATTCTTCGGGACGCAAAGATAGTTAATTTATTCAAAGATTGCAAGATGATATATTTGAAATGCAACGGCATTATGCTACCTTTGCAACGTTTTTTAAAAAGAATAAATATATACACAGACATGATATATCCTCTGAATTTTGAGCAGAAAATAGGATTCGACCAAATACGCACACTCATCAAGAACAAATGCCTCTGTGCTTTGGGACATGAAAAGGTGGATGAGATGAACTTCTCGGATGATTTCGACAACGTAAATTCATTGCTTGACCAGGTAATGGAGTTCACACAGATTATACAAGGAGAGAATGAATTTCCAAGCCAGAATTTCTTCGATGTACGCCCTTCTCTGAAGAAAATAAGGATAGAGGGAATGTACATGAACGAAGCAGAACTGTTCGACCTGCGACGCTCACTGGAAACTATCAGAGAGATAATCCTCTTCCTGCAGAAAGATGACGAAACCGATGATGACGGCAAATATACTAACAGCCAATATCCTAACCTCAGAAAATTAGCTGAGGACATCATGGTGTTTCCGCAGCTTACAGCAAAAATCAACAACATACTCGACAAATTCGGTAAGATAAAGGACAATGCATCGCCGGAACTTCTCAGTATCCGCCGCGAACTGGCATCTACAGCCGGAAGCATATCGCGTAGCCTCAACTCTATCCTCAGACAGGCACAGGCCGAAGGATATGTGGACAAGGATGTTACTCCTACCGTGCGCGACGGACGACTCGTTATACCTGTAGCACCGGGCATGAAGAGAAAAATCAGAGGTATAGTGCATGACGAATCGGCTACGGGAAAGACGGTCTTCATAGAGCCTGCCGAAGTGGTGGAAGCCAACAACAGAATCAGAGAACTGGAAGGCGAAGAAAGAAGGGAAATCATCAGAATACTTACTGAATTTTCAAAAGAGATACGTCCGCATGTTCCTGCAATATTGGTGTCATACGAGTTCCTTGCCAAAATAGATTTCATAAGAGCCAAGGCTTTGTTCAGCATCGACATCAAGGCTACAAAACCTACAATGGAGAACAGCAGGACGATAGACTGGTTCGATGCCATACACCCGTTACTGAGAATAAACCTCGAGAAACATAACAAGAAGGTAGTACCACTGGAAATTGCACTTAACAGCAAAGACAGAATACTGCTTATCTCCGGTCCTAACGCCGGAGGTAAATCCGTGTGTCTGAAAACTGTGGGACTGTTGCAATACATGCTGCAATGCGGAATACCCGTACCGATGAACGAACGCAGCCATGCAGGTATATTCAGCAGCATATTCATTGACATAGGTGACGAACAGAGTATCGAGGACGACCTCAGTACCTATTCATCACACCTTACGAACATGAAGAATATGATGAAATACTGCAACGACAGCAGTATCATCCTGATAGACGAGTTCGGCGGCGGTACAGAACCTCAGATAGGCGGTGCGATAGCGGAAGCCGTACTGAAACGATTCAACAACAAGAAGACTTTCGGAGTAATAACCACTCACTATCAGAACCTTAAGCACTTTGCCGAGAGCAATGAAGGTGTAATAAACGGTGCCATGCTGTACGACCGCCATGAGATGAGAGCACTGTTCCAGCTTCAGATAGGCAATCCGGGAAGTTCGTTTGCAGTGGAAATTGCACGCAAGATAGGTCTTCCGGAAGACGTTATAGCCGATGCATCGGAAATAGTGGGAAGCGAATATATCCAGAGCGACAAATACCTGCAGGACATTGTACGCGACAAGCGTTACTGGGAAACCAAACGCCAGAACATACGCAAGCGTGAAAAGCAGATGGAAGATACCATTGCCCGCTACGAAAAGGAAATGGAGGAATTGGCCAAGAGCAGAAAGGAAATACTGAAAAAGGCCAAGGAAGAGGCAGAGAAAATTCTTCAGGAATCGAATGCACGCATAGAAAACACCATCCGAACCATCAAGGAAGCACAGGCCGAGAAGGAACGTACCCGTCTGGCAAGGCAGGAACTGACAGACTTCAGACGCGAGGTGGAAGAACTGGAAAAGGCTGCTATGGAAGAGAAGATAGCCAGAAAGATGGAGCAGCTGAGAGAAAAACAGGAGCGTCGCAAGGAAAAGAAAGAAAAGAAAGCCAACGAAATCAAAGAGCCTGTCATTCCTAAAGTGAAACCTATCAACACGGGCGACTATGTACGCATAAAGGGACAGACCAGCACCGGACAGGTGATTGAGATAAACGGCAAGAACGCAGTAGTTATGTTCGGTCTCATGAAGACAAACGTAAAAACAGAACGTCTGGAACATGCTGATGCGCCTAAGCCATCGGCTGCAGCTCCGGCAAAGGCAAGTTTCGTAAGCAGTGCTACACAAAGCAGCATGTACGACAAGAAACTCAACTTCAAACACGAGATAGACGTAAGAGGTATGAGAGGCGACGAAGCAATACAGGCCGTGACATACTTCATAGACGATGCCATCCTTGTGGGAGCAAGAAACGTAAGAATACTTCACGGAACAGGTTCCGGAATACTCCGCACTCTGATAAGGCAATATCTGGCTACAGTACCCGGAGTGTCAAGTTTCCACGACGAACACGTACAGTTCGGTGGTGCCGGAATAACAGTAGTAAACATATAATGATATAACAAACCAACATAAATCATGAAATCGATTAAAGAATTATATAGAATAGGTACCGGCCCGTCAAGCAGCCACACTATGGGACCGCGTAAAGCAGCAGAGATGTTCCTCGAAAGACATCCGGAGGCTGCATCATTTCAGGTTATACTCTACGGAAGCCTGGCAGCAACCGGAAAAGGACACATGACAGACGTAGCCATACTGGACACTCTGCAACCTCATGCACCGGTGGAACTAATATGGAAATCGCACGTATTCCTGCCATTCCACCCTAACGGCATGACCTTCAAGTCACTGAATGCAGACAAACAGGTGACAGACGAATGGACAGTGTTCAGTGTAGGTGGAGGTGCCCTGGCAGAAGAAGGCAAAGCCAGAAGTGTTTCAAAAGATATATATGATATGTCGAGCATGAGCGAAATACTTGCATGGTGTAAACATACAGGAAAAAGTTACTGGGAATATGTGGAACAATGCGAAGGACCGGAGATATGGGATTACCTGGCCGAAGTATGGGAAACCATGAAAGCAGCCATAGCAAGAGGGCTTGATGCAGAGGGTGTACTTCCAGGCCCGCTCAATCTCCCGAGAAAAGCCTCATCATACTACATCCGTGCAAAAGGATATAAAGACTCTTTACGCTCACGCGGATTGGTATTTGCCTACGCACTGGCTGTAAGCGAGGAAAATGCTTCCGGTGGAAAAATCGTCACCGCACCTACATGCGGCTCATGCGGAGTGGTTCCGGCTGTACTGAAACATTTGCAGGAAAGCCGCGATTTCAGCGATGCCAGAATATTGCGTGCTCTTGCCACTGCCGGATTGGTGGGAAACATTGTAAAACACAATGCCTCAATCTCTGGAGCAGAAGCAGGATGTCAGGCGGAAGTCGGTGTGGCATGTTCAATGGCTTCTGCTGCAGCAAGCCAATTGTTTGGCGGTAGCCCTGCACAAATAGAATACTCTGCCGAAATGGGGCTCGAGCACCACCTCGGAATGACATGCGACCCTGTGTGCGGACTCGTCCAGATTCCATGTATCGAAAGAAACGCCTATGCCGCTGCAAGAGCACTCGATGCCAATATCTATTCAGCATTTACTGACGGGCATCACCGTGTATCGTTCGACAAGGTAGTCGAAGTTATGAAACAGACCGGTCACGACCTTCCGTCATTATATAAGGAAACAAGCGAAGGCGGTTTGGCAAAGAACTACCAGCAGATGTAAAAAACAAAACAAGATGAAATAAATAAGGGTTAAATAGTCCGGCACCGAACTGTTTAACCCTTTATTTATGAACTTATTAATTGAAGTAATAAAGGAAAGTAGCAACTCCTTCAAGAGCTTTCTTCTTCTGGTCCTTTATTTCTATAGAGAATTTAATTTCAGCTTTTGCAACTCCACGAAGATTTACTAATGACTGAAGGTCAGCAACCAAACGTACGCTCTGACCCGAAAGTACTGCCTGACCGAACTTCATCTTGTCCATTCCGTAGTTTACCATCATCTTCAGATTATTCACTTCGATAATCTGATTCCAAAGATAAGGCAGCAATGCCAATGTAAGATATCCGTGAACGATTGTACTCTTATATGGACTGTCTACTTTAGCTTTCTCTACGTCAACATGTATCCACTGATGATCCAGAGTAGCATCTGCAAACTGATTGATACGTTCCTGAGATACTTCCAACCACTCTGAAACACCAATCTGCTGTCCTACCAACTTCTCAAATTCTTCATAAGAGTTAATGATAACTTTTTCCATAATATCTAATTCATTATTATTTAAAATTTTAGATGGCAAAGATACTAAAAACTTAATGAATAAAGACAAGAAGCAGACAAATATTACACATAAAAGCGATTTTTGTGCAATATTTTCATTGATATTTACCAGTTAATCTCTTAGGAGAACCATGCCATGAGCATCCAAGACAGTAAACTTCAGTCAAATCGAATCCTTCAAGACTTTCATCCGGATATTTTGGAATCACATTATGATTATCATCTACATATACCAGACGACGTTCGTTCTTTTCATTTTTCACATACATGGATGAAATTTTACACTGTGGACAAAGTAGTTTTTTCATATTCAAAAAACAATATGGTTTATAAATCAATGCTTTTTCAGAATAATTATTGTTACAGCAGAAACTATAAGCATTATACCTATAGCTATTGAAACTGTAAATGTTTCTCCAAAAACTGCTATACCGACCACTACTGCAGTAACAGGCTCCATGGCTCCCAATACGGAAGTTCTGGTGGCTCCTATATACTTAATAGCCTCTATAAGTGTCAAATTTGAAACTATAGTTGGTATAATGGCAAGCAGCAACAAGTTTCCTGCTGTGGTATAATCAGGAATCGGATGCATGTTCCCGGTTGAGAGCATACCTGCCAGTAGAATTATCGTACTGAAAAGAAACACATAGAAAGTAAGTTTCAATCCCTTCAGACTTTGGTTCTTACGCTGTCCTACTGCTACAAGATATAAAGCATATCCTACAGCGGAGATAAGTACAATCACTACTCCTAACAAATCAGTTTCACCTTTCGAATCTGAATATGAAAGAGAATATACCCCGGCTATAGCCATCAGAATAGCCAAAGTACGAACGACAGAATTTTTCTCGCGAAAGAATAACATCATTATCACAGTAGTTACAACGGGATACATAAAATGTATGGTAGTAGCTACGCCTGACGGCATGAACTTATATCCCCAAAGAAGAAATACGGAAGATATGATATAAAAGAATGAAAGCAACAGAAGCGTTGGCAAATCTGATTTCTGAATGCCGAAAGAAACTTTCCTTATCTTTAAAAGGACAGCCAACGAAATAGTGGCAAAAAGAAATCTGTAAGAAATGACATTCATAAAATCCATGCCATGCTGCATAGCCGGAATGGCAAAAAGCGGAATCAGTCCAAAAGAGGCAGACGAGATTATGCCGTAAAGAAATCCGTTAAGTTTATTCATTACAATATTATATTAACACTATTATCAAACGGCTGCAAAGATAGATAATTTACTCAAATTACGATTATAATGGCAAGACTTTGACTTATATATACATTTATGAAATAGTCTTTTACCTATAAAGGCTTTGAGGATTAAACATAAACCAACCGAAAAGCTTCAAATATAAGAACACATGGCTGTAAATTACTTTTTGTCAAAATGATATTCTCACCTCTCTAAAAATCGTAAAAACAAGACCAAAGTATGAAACGATTACAAAACCGGGATTCTCAGCGGACTTAATAAATTCAAAATGAAAGATATTTTCTTATATAAGCACCAATATCACCCCCAAAATACAGTATTAACATCATAACAGCATGATATTTTTAAAATAAACAACATAACAACAAAAAGAAAAGTCCTTATTTGAAGCTGAATATAGAATGAAAAACGGAAAAAATCATTACAATTTCCACTTAAAAATATAATTTGCCAATACCTTTGATAAAACGTCGAAGCGTTTTTCCAAAATAACAAGACATTTTGATTTAAATTCCTAATCATTTTAGGTGCTATTTCCCTTAACAATCGACCCTTATTTTAACCATTCTCACATAATAAATTACTATATCAAGAACCATAATATAGTCAGCCGTTAACGTTATATTCTATTTGATGAAAACCACCGGAAAGCACAGTCAGGAAAAATATCAAATATAAATCATTTTCACACACAAGCTCTTAATATGCTATCTTTTTATCAAATAACACACGCTAATATTATCCCCTCCTATAACATTAAAGTACTATCAGATTTTCAATTCATATAGAAAGTATCCATATTTGTAACAATAGCATAAATAAGATAGTCAGCACCTCAAAATTAAAAGTTGAAAACCATGTTTTCACTTTGTACTTCACTCGGTTTGTGCTATCTTTGACAAGTAATAAAAAAACAGAAATATGAGCGGAGAAGACTTACAAAGACAGACCTCTATAAATATACAAGAAAAAAGCAAACCTAATTTGGGCCATTGCCGATAAGGACAAGAAGGATACATACGTGCTCGACTTCTGCAACAAGCCGGAGGATATTAAGAAATCATTCGAACCGTTCTATAAAGGTACTGAGCTGATAAAGCCTGTTAACGTGAACTATGTATATACTTTCAGAAAGGACATACAGATGTTCCAGCTATGGACAGAGGGTGACGAACAGAAATTCTATGATTTGCTGCAAAACATAAGCAAGCAGAAAGACCGCCTTGGAGCTTTGTCGAATGCGTTCAAGAGTTCTATTGACAGATATGGAGCATTGGACGAGGAGAAACAGTTTGAGGTAAGGTCGAAAATCAAGAACTTTGTCCGTTTCTATTCTTACATGGCACAGATAGCAAGAACATACGACAAGGAACTGTACAAAGCCTATGTATATGCCGACTATCTGTACAGACTGCTACCTAAAAACGCCAAGGAAAGAATAGACCTGAACAAACAGATTATGCTGGTAAACTCCAAAATATCTGTGGGAGAAACTGTTTCCATCCGTTTGGGTGACGAAAACAAACCGATAAAAGGTGAAAATCCAAAGGCAGGAAAGCCGAAAAACGACAATGAGGATTTACTGAGCCGTATCATTGATAAAATAAATATAATGTACCGTGGGCAGTTCTCTGAAGCAGACCGTGTTATAGTAGAATCCATATACAACAAGATGGAAACCACTGCCAAGAAGAAACTGATAAAGCAAACAAACAACACAGACGAAAAGCAGTTTGAGGAAAGTATCTTCCCTCAGATGTTCGATGAAATAGCGCGCGAATGTTATGTGGAACAGATGGATTCTTTCGCCAAACTTTTTGAAAACAGTGATTTCTACCGTAATATCATGATTCAGATGGCAAGGATGACTTATGAAAGCTACAAGAAAAAGGAAGATGAATAGCCGTTAATCCCGGAACAGTTCAAACAGAAATTACATTTAGCAAAGCAATGGAGAAACAGCGAATCGCATAATGCTCCGGACGCATCAATACAGGAACTTAATTCCGCAATCCATATTGTTTCTACAATTTATCTTTGGGTTGTTTCACAGAATATGAAGAGTCTTAATTTTGCTATAGGCAAATAATAGAACAAGAGTATAATTTTATTACCTCTGCTACAATTTTGTGACGGGAAAAATTTCTGTAGCAAAATTGTAGCAGAGTTTTATTTTTATGCTTTATCTATGTAGTAGAAATATATTAAGACACAAAAAAAGCTCCATAATCAATTGATTACAGAGCTTAATTTGCGGAAGCTGGGGGATTCGAACCCCCGGAACGGTTACCCGTTCGGCAGTTTAGC
>Reeses_p1__coassemble_137_pt1 | contig 67335 bp, 50 predicted proteins | sample Reeses_p1__metabat2_high_PE_011 | metagenome-assembled genome bin Reeses_p1 | reverse complement strand
TTATCGGCTGAAAAACAGCCGATAAAATTGTCGTGGCGGAAAATAGAATGGTTACATCATAACAATTACAAGTTTGATTGTCAGAGTTTAATAACTTATAATAATAGAATCAATTGCAATTGATTTATAATAAGTATTTTCACACCCAACAATATCACCTATTACACAATATATACAATCGCACCAATTAAAAAAGTTTTAATTGTTTACAGAAAACTTATAAATACATTTACTCTTATAAGTTTCACCTGGACGTAATACCACAGAAGGCCAATCCTCTTTATTAGGACTATCAGGATAATGTTGAGTTTCTAAACAAACAGCAGATCTAAGTCCATATATTATACCTTTCTTACCTTTTAAAGAACCATCTAAGAAATTACCTGAATATATTTGAATGCCAGGATCATTAGTATAAACAGAAAGAGATATTCCTGTTTTTTTAGAGACCAATTTCGCACAAGGAACAGATATGTCCCCTTTTGTATTCAACACCCAGTTATGATCAATACCGTTAGCATAATCAATCTGAATATAGTTACTCTTATATACATCAGAAAGAGATTTAGAAATTCTAAAATCCATTGGTGTATTTTCAACCTTAGAAATATCACCAGTAGTCATAAATGTACTATCAATAGGAGTGAAACTATCAGCATTTAAAGTCAACATATAATCAGAGTTATCAAAATTCGGATTTCCATCGAGATTAAAATAAGAATGATTTGTCATATTTACAATCGTAGGTGAGTCTGTTTCAGCATTATATGTGATTTCAATAGAATTATCGTTGGTAAGCTTCATATTAATATTACACGTTAAATTACCAGGAAAACCCTCTTCCCCATCTTTAGAAATATATTTTAAAACAATTTCTGTTGGGTTAATTTGTTTTACGTCAAAAACCTGATACTGAAAACCTTTAGTTCCTCCATGAAGACAATGACCAAAATTATTCTTAGGAAGGAGGTACTCTTTGCCATCCAAAACAAACCGTCCTTGATTAATTCTATTTGCACAACGACCTATTGTAGCACCAAAATCAGTTGGATATTTAATATAATCAGAAATAGAATCAAAACCTAAAACCACATCCCTCATAATACCATTCTTGTCCGGCACCATTATAGAAACAATTCTTCCTCCAAAGTTTGTCACACAAACTTCCATATTGTTGCTATTCTTCAATACATATAGTCCTGTTTTTTTTCCATTTACTTCTGTTTCAAAGTTATCAGGATTTAATCCAGAATCTGTAAATGTATTTTTCTCAGCCTTACAAGCTGAGAAAAATATCAATAATAAAAATATATATTTAAGATTTTTCATACTCTACTCATTTAATGATTTACATATTTTCTTATTTATTTCCCGAACACGTTTTTCGTCAATTTTAATAACCTTTCTGTCATAAGTCATTAGGCCATTCACTTCTATTTCTACATCTGTAGTTTGGGTATATACAGCACCAGAAAATCCACTAGGAATCAGTTCATATAATTTCTCAGCATACTTAATATACTCATCTGTAACTTCTTTAGATGAATTAAACTGTATATACCCCCAATTTCTATTTGGTTCCCATATATGTTCAGGAACAACCCAACCAATACCTCCATACTCACCGAGAACTGTTGCACGTTGAGCATCATAAAGATACATTTCAGGAGCAGGATAATTATGAAGGTCAAGCATATCGCCACAAGTATAATGGTTACCACCACTTGCTGGATTTACCAAACGACTTGGATCATACAGTTTGGTCCATTCCACTATTTCAGGAGTTTTGAACTGTCCCCATGCCTCATTAAAAGGAACCCATGTTCCTATACATGGATAAGAATACAGACAGTCAATTATCTCTTTCCATTCTTTACGATAACAAGCTTCTGATTCAGCAGAACGTTTAACCTCAGTACCGTCAAAATATTTTCTATTCTGCCATTCAGGATTCTTATCACCACTTGGCATATCCTGCCATACAATAATACCTAATCTATCACAATGTGTATACCAGCGTGCAGGTTCTACTTTAATATGTTTTCGAATCATATTATACCCGAAATCCTTTGTTTTCTTTATGTCATAAACCAAAGCTTCATCAGTAGGTGCCGTATAAAGTCCATCAGGCCACCATCCCTGATCCAATGGTCCAAACTGGAATAGTGGTTTATTATTGAGTTCAAGACGAACAATACCGTTCTTATCACGTCTTGATGAAAACTTACGCATAGCAGCATAACTTTTTATCTCATCAATCACTTTACCATCTTTCTTAACACACACATTTATGTCGTATAAAAAAGGAGAATCAGGAGACCAAAGTTTTATATCTTCAGGCATCTCTATCTGTACATCTTCTCCATTAATACTTCCTCCTGCAGCTACAAGTTTACCACTATCAAATACTTTTACATCTATCAAAGTTCCTACATTTGCTCCTTTAGTAATAGCTTTAACATTTAATATATTAAAATCAATATCAGGAGTTATCTTTATATCACTTATATATGTTTTATTAACAGGTTCAAGCCACACTGTCTGCCATATGCCAGTAACAGGCGTATACCATATACCCTTAGGATTAGAAACTTGTTTACCCCTTGGTTGAAAACCTTTATCTGTAGGATCCCATACCTTTACAACGATATCATTATTTCCATTAACTTTCAAAGCGTAAGTTATATCAAACGTAAAAGGAGTAAATCCACCTGTATGACTTCCAACTTTTATATCATTTATCCAAACATCTGCTTTCCAGTCTACAGCTCCGAAATGGAGTAAAACGTTTTTACCTTTCCACTTTGAATCAAGCTTAAACGAACGATGATAAACCAGTTCCTTTTTGTCGCCTACTTTTTTACCAACACCCGACAATGATGATTCAACAGCAAATGGCACAAGAATATTACCATCATATTTTTGGGGTAAATGCGAACCTTTGTCTATTATAGAATAATTCCAAAGCCCATTAAGATTCATCCACTCACTTCTTTCCATAATAGGTCGTGGATATTCAGGAAGAACATTGTTTATTGATATTTCTTCAGTCCATTTGGTCTGAATTCTTCCTTCCATCGGACACCACTGAGAATAACTGCAAATACTAACTAAACTTGATAAAGTTAATAATAATAATTTGTTCATCATATTACACATATCTGAGGAATAAGATTTTAAAGTTTATAAACAACAATTTTTTAATACTATAATTCAATTTATTTATCTAAAACAAACCATTCTGCCCTACCTGGTGATAACATTTCCCATAAAGAAGCAACTACCCATCCTGGAGCAAATATATTATTATAAAATCCTTTTCCATTTTTACCATAATCCCAATTAGTATGCTGTACAACCTCAGGATAAAATCCTTCTTTGGCAATTCCACACATAGAATTTTTATATGGTAAAAGCTGGCGCATAGATGTATTTATTACATTTGCAAAAGAAGAAAAACGCTTCTCATCATATTTGTTGGCCAACCAATTCAAGACATCTATAAAATCAAAAACAAACACATCAATATGATTATTTTCCACAGAAACATTTCCCCACCCACGTGTTTTCAAACCTATATCACCCAGCATCTGTCCCTTTGCAAACGGAACATCCCACGTATAATACCATGACAAAGCAAAATAAGCAGCTTTAAGAGATAAATCAGAATAATATTTTTGTTCTTTACCTTTTGTAACTAACGATAAGTAATAAGCTGCTGTAGAAGCATAAAGCGAAGCCTCCTTATCTTCACAATTTGCATCCAATGTAGATGAAAAATAATCCGATTTTGATATAATCTCCTTATCTAAATAATCTACTGAACGCTTAGCAGCAGCCAAATACTTTTTATCTTTAAAATATTTATATGCCATAACCAAGGGTAAAGTAGAAGAAGGTGTACTACCTCCACTCTTATCAACTATAGACATATCATCTTTGAATTTTCTAGGAAAACTTCCATCATGGTTCTGTAGTTCAAGAATGTAATCCAATAGCATTTTTACACGTTTTTCCCAATCTTTATGAATACGCCCTCTCTCTTTTTCATATTTCAAGTAATACAAAATGGCATACACTCCTTCAGACTGGCGACGAATACTATGTACATCCTCGATTGTATTATTTTTAAAATCCCTGACCTCATTAAAGAACCCCTTAGCGGAAAAACCGTTTACCAGATATGAATCAAAAACCTTATTTGCTTTATCTATAAGCTCAACCCTATTGACCTTTTCTCCATATTCCAGAGCATTAAAAGCATTCAATAACGTACGACCTACAAAACCAACCTCAGCAATTCCTTGGTTCTTACAATCTTCTGTATATAGATGGACGCCTGAAAAGTAATCTGTGGTCTTATTCTCCACAAAACTTTCACTAAAGAAATTGCTAAGAACTGACTTCATCGTACTATTACTATACACTTCATCCACAGGTTTAGGACTATATATATCATAACAGTATTCCCAATTCTGTTTTATACAATCAGCATAATCATCTGCTTCACCTTTATATACAACCCATTTCAAGTCAATCATTTTACCTTTTGGAAGAAACTGAAAAGAACGTACATATGGAGCCAACGTAAGTTTACGTTTATATGAATATGGAGCTTCTTTATAAGGGAATCCAAACGATAAAGCAGATTTATCATTATAATTCTCAAATCCTATATATCCCAAGGAAGTTTCTCCAGACAATATCACATCACCATACTGATGAGTGGTAAGAGCATCCATTCCACAAACTCCATCAAGAGAACGTAAAACAGTTACAAACTCTCTTTTCTTTTCATCATATATAGAAATAGCAGGGGAACTTAACCTATCTTCCCTTACCATCCAACTGTCTGACACATTAAAAGAAGGTGCTTTTTCCGGAGAGCGTAAATTCTTTCTATACCAAAACCCTGGCATATAAAACAAACAATCATCATGTGAGAAATCAGTAATAATCTTTTGTGAAAAATTAAAATAGACATCCTCTGTTGCCAGTATATGTATACTTAACTCATCAGCCGTTTTTTTATTATTAATATCCTGATATATTACAACAGGTAGTTTCTTATCTGAAACAAGTTGCAAATCATAAGGCTGATTTATTAAATCAGATTGTTTCAAATAATATTCAACAGCGTCATTTCCAGGCTTTTTTATAGAGATTGATGATACTATTCTCTCTTTTAATGAAACTTCTGCATTCATGTATAAAGCACAAATACCAGATAAAAAAACTAAGGCTAATCTTTTATAACTCATAACTTATCACTTTTTAAATTTTGGCCTTTCAGACATCAATGAAGGAGTATCATTATTTACAACAGGCCAACCATCTTTCCATTCTACTTTATCAAGCATCAATACTCGTCCATGAGGTTCATCAACTTTTACAGCATGGTACATTATCCAATCCGTACCATTATCATCAGTAACTATCTCTGAATTATGTCCTGTTCCTACGAACTGCTTGTTCTTTCCAATTAGTACTTCATGCTTATTATCCATCATAGGTTCTCCTTTTTTATTCAAATAAGGTCCAAACAGACTTTTAGAACGTCCTACTACAGTGGTATAGGTACTTTTTATTCCCTCACAGCAAGTACCGATAGATGCGCAAAGATAATAATAGCCATCCCTTTTATGAATATAAGTTCCTTCATAAGCAGTGCCGGCTATTTTTGTCGGTTCACAACCTTCCTTTACCTTCAACCCATCTTTTGTTAGTTCAATATAATAAAGACCTCTGAAACTACCCCAAAACAAATATTTCTTTCCGGAGTCTTCTATATAAAAAGGGTCTATTGAATTCTGGACTTTTATACCATTACTTCTAAACATCATTCCACAATCAGTAAAAGGGCCTTCAGGCTTCTCAGAAACTGCACAACCTATTCCACATGTCCACTCTCCACCCCATCTTGACATAGAATAGTATAACACGTATTTATTTCCAATCTTGTTAATATCAGGAGCCCATAACCCACCTTTGGGTTCAAAATCCGGTCGTGTATCATCTTTAAAAGCAGTTCCTATAAATTCCCAATTAACAAGGTCTTTAGATCTGTGTATCGGTAAATTCCTTATGTCTTCTGTAGCATACAGATAATAATAGCCATCATTTCCATATATTATAGATGGATCAGGAAGACTATAATCCACTACCGGATTTCTATAAATGTCCGATACCTGACCTGTATCAGCATTGGCTTTTCCTACGCCTATGATAAATATAAGTATATAACAAATCTTTCTCATTGTACAAAAATTAAATAAAATAAAAAACTATATTACTCTCTTGAATAAAATGAATTTATTAAGGTAGTGGATCTCCATTTGAAGATTTTTTGGGATTATAAATAGCCACACCTACTTTTGAATCCGCACAACCGTAATATAAGAACCATTTCCCTTTAAAATATACAAGTCCCTGAATAAATACTGTGCCGCTTTTGTATTGACCACTCTTCTCAAACTCTTCCAATGGTCTAAAAAATGGTTCGTCCAAACGAGATATGACTTTTAATGGGTTTTTATTATCAAACAAAGCCTGACCTGCAGCATATACATTAGCCGTATACTTATTATCTCCTTTTCCTTTATCATTCTTGCCGTTATAAAGTAAAACAATTCCATCAGGTGTATATATTGCCGGAGGACCACATTCCGTGAATTGACTATCAAAATATCCGTCACGTGGTGACAAAAGACGTCTTAAAGAACCATCGTTATTCAATAAAGGTGTCCAGTCTAAAAGATTGTCAGATATTGCTGCATATATGTTATTTTCACCCCAATACATAAAATATTTTCCACCTATCTTCTTTATAACCTGTTTCCCTTTTACAATTTCAGTAACTATAGAAGCTGATTTACACTTCATATTACTAAATCTTCCATCCAAGGCTTTGGAAAAAATCGGACCATGTTTTTCCCACGTTATTAAATCACGAGATGTTGCCACCGCCAAACGTGGAATCTTACGGTTCCATTGCGTGTACATCATAACATACAATCCATCATCAGTAACAGCTACTCTCGGGTCTTCACAACCTCCGGGCCATTCGTATTCCTTCTGACTATCATTGTCCGGATATAATATCGGAACACTACTTCTCTCAAAATCAATCCCGTTTTTTGAAGAAGCACATCCAATTCTGGAAGTTCTACGACCTATCCTAACTCCAAATTTATCCTCCGCACGATACAATACTACAATCTTATTATCATGAACGACAGCACCCGGATTAAAAGTATCATTAGATTCCCAATCCACTGAATCTTGTCTGATTGGACAACTAAATTTTGTCTTTTCATTAGGACTTATTATTGGATTAACACCTTTAGGACGTTTAAATCCACCCAAAGCCCATTCAGGCAATACATTTTCTTTTCTGTTCCGACTATTATCTCCTACCACGACAGCGGTAGATAAAAGGAAAAAAAACACAAAGCAATATAAATATCTCATTAAAAGTAAATTTTACAATTGATATATTATTTTAAGCTCCTCATTTTAAATTTAAAATAGTATTTAAACTCAATTTAGCCCATATTACAATTTCCAGTGAACGCTAAATGAACACATAATGAACGCTCCATAAAGACATATTCATTTATTGTTCACAGAGCGTTCATTAGCCAATCACTGAACAGTTTATTTGTAAGCCTTAGTTGGATTAGGGCCATAATATGAACGTTTCATACCACCAAAGTCCAGAACTATTTTCTGTAAAACAGTTCCAGCGTCTCCACAAATAATCTTGACTGTATGTTTTCCCGGTTTGTCAATATGCAATGTTGTCTTATTTATTCTACAATTCTTAAGAACGCTCTCATACCAGATCTGGGCATACTCAAATGATGACGTGGAAGGATTCATTACCGGTCCTTCATCAATACATACACCGTATTTAGTTTCGATATTTGTAGCCTCATGTCCTGCGTATCCTCTATCTTTTGAGGTTACGAAAGTCGGCAGTACATAAGTATAAACATCAACAGAACCTTGCTCAAATGTATAGAAATCATATTCAAGTCTTGGAGTATTCCTTCCTGCTGTACGTTGCGACGGGGCTATAGGATTACCAAACTGTACTGCTGTATTCTCTATTCCCAGATTTGGAATTAAGCGCATCTTTATATCTTTATTTTCAGTCTTACGGTGAAAACCTGCGGCATCTATAGATACATATCCGTTATTTTCTACAAATAATGTGTCCAGCTCCTTCTTCAAAGGATATTCCGGATTGAAGGCTGATACAATCACAGTTTCTTTATCACCATTATCTGAAGCTATATTTATAGTTCCCATTATTCGTTCACCTTTAGGAACTAAATTCCAGTCTATTGAAACATTTATTCGTTCTTCAGTTTTTATTTTTCCGGAATTTTCACTTAGCTTTATCCATTTATCTGAAACTTCACTATTCCATTTCAAAACGTTATTACCTTTATTAAATATATCAATATAATATGATGAAGGCAGAAACTTACTGAAGCAAGGAAGAGAATGAAAACTTTTTGCACTCTTCAACAAATCCTCTCCCTCAGCCATTATACCTAGCGAAGCCTTATTCTCAAGTTCTACGGTACGAAGTTTAGGCAACTCAAAATATGCTGTAGCAAACCCTTGCTTCATTGTCATAACATGATTCCATTTACCATTTAATAAAGAATTATATCCTTTTGTTATAACATCAAGGCTGTCATGGCACACTTTTGATGATTCAGCAAGTTCATTGGTTATAGCTCTGCCCTGATTCCAATACCAGCGATTTTTTTGGCCATCAAGTATCATCCTATTCAACAATTCACAACCCTTTACAGGATAATACATTATTTGATAGAAACAAGCCTTTTTTTCTTCCGGCAACTTATTCAAGATGTCTTCTGTCATCTTTCCGATTCGTTTATATTCTGACAAGCGATTGTCAACTTCACGATAATTTGTTATAGAAAAATCTGTATCAGTATTACGCTCTTTACCATGTTTATCCGTAGCCCACTGATACCCCCATCCCATAAATTCCGGACGACGGGCAAATGCCAACTTATAGAAAGAGTTTATTATATCAGAATATTCATCTTTATACTCATCGCCGATTAATCTGCATAACCATTCTGTGCGATAATTTGCAGCCCTCTCAAAATCAAACGAGTCTATATCAAACGCCATATTCAGGAAGAAGTCAACTGCAAACTCACAAGATTTAATATCTCCGGCATTTAACAACCATACCCTATCTGCTGTCATATCATACGCTTTACGAAGTTCCTCATACATAAGATTAGGAGAAGTAGTATTCATCCACAAATGGTCATGTGGTTTTCCCAAATATGAAGCATGATAATACACCCCTGAACGGCCTGAACGTTTCTGCTCTTTGGGACTACTCAGTCGTTTCATATAACCATAATTATCGTCCGGCCATATAATAGTAACATCATCAGGAAGTTCAAGTCCTTCGTCATATACATCAAGTACCTCTTTATATGGAGTAAACGCTTGAGGAATATCTTCAGCCTTTTTACCTGTTACATCTACAAGAATTTGTCTTTGGTTCATTAAGGCTTCTTGCAACATATCCTTTCTTGCAGACATATCATTGCTTGCATTCATAGCCCTGTCATGCAGACCGCGAAGTGCAAGAGTATATACATTTTCAAATGGGGCACATTCTTTAGCTCTTGATTTTAAGACACTGTCAACCCCCGATTTATTGTTAATATAATCCCATTCACCCATTTTGTCTTTTTTCCACTCGCTCGCTGTATTAAAGAGCAAAGGTTCACAATGAGAAGACCCCATTGCTATAGCAAAACTATCAGCAACAAGTCTGTTTTCAGGTATTCTGTGAAAAGCCATAGATGCGTCATGCATTGCAGGGCATAAATAATTTGCCTTAAGACGCAACAAAAGTTCGCAAACTTTACTATATGTCTTAGGTCCAAAATTACCTCGTTCTTTCTCATAATTTCTCTTTGCCCATCTGTACAACCCCCAATCTTCATCATTTATAAATATACCGCGATACTTTACAGAAGGCTCTTTTGATGCAAAACTATTTACTTCCAAATATAAATTACTTTGCTTCTTGACGGGAGCATCTGCCCACCAATACCAAGGTGAAACACCAATTGCCTCTGAAACCGAAAGCAAACCGTATGCAGTACCTCTACGGTCACTACCTACAACAACAAAGACCTTATTTATACCAGGAAAAGGATTTCTGACCAACTGTACCTGATAACATTCCCATTTGTCTTTAATGGATGATACATCTATTTTATTTTTAGATACTAATTCATCTATCAGTTTGTTATGTCCTAAAGTTCCTACTATTATAGAATTATCCTGAATCCTACCTTTTATTTCACAAATGCTTATATCTTTGCCACTCACAAGTTTAATATCCGACTTAAAAAGTTGTGCAGCCTTCTGAACGACAGTAAAATCTTTTGTGTCATAATACAAAGAAACCTTTTCTTTCTTTGATACAAGAGTAAAGCTATTCTCTCTATTATTATATTCCGATAATGTTACCTGAGAGTAAACATTTGGGATTGAAGATGCCAAAAATACTCCGGCAATAATTGTTCCTATTGTTCTCATGTATAATTGTTTAAGTTAATTGTATATATTATTTAATATTTACTTTCTGCTTATTTATATTCCATCCTTTCAAAACCAATGATATTTCCTTATTATTATTTTTTTCCATTAGTTCTACTGTTATCTTTTTGTCAGATTTAGGCAGAAGTGTAAAGAAGTTATCCGAATAGAAAGTAGGTCTTATCGGACTACCTGCAACATCAAGTACCTGAATTTGATTAAAAAAAGCAATTTTATCAGATACATTTCTTAAATCTATATCTATATATCTACGCCCTTCTTCTGTTCTTATCTTGTAAGACATCTTTACTTTCGCTTTCTCCATACATTGTAAATCCTCAAAACCTGAGGTAGCTGGACCAGACAATACATCTTTTCCTTTATACCCATCTACCGATCTCCAATAGAAATTAGAAGACACTGTTTTGCCGGACTTATCTTTTAATATCAAGTTAACAAAATGTACCTTAGATATATTATTAGGAAAATCAATAATAAATACATCATTCAACACCTCATCTTCATTAATATCTATAGACTTTGTATTCTCCCACACTTTTCTACTGTTTATATCATATATCTGTGCAATAACTTTATATCCTTGGAAAGATTTATAATAATCATTTACTACTGAAACAGTATTTTTCAGATAATCAAACTGAACATGCAATGGTTGCAATGCATTTGCCGTATGATACAGTGAGGCAGTAGGTTCTAAAGACCAATCCCACATACGAGCCGAAACCTGTCTTACAGGACAGTTATGATACCAAAACAATAAACCTGAACAAAAACGGTCTCCATAATTCAACTTATTGTAATTCCATGTTTCCCAGATACTCTTTGAGTTGATAGCCCCGACCAACTGTCCTTTAAACGCAAATTCATCTATAGACTCAGACTTGCCATACTGATTTACAAGATCATTATATAACGTAGTCATTAAATGGAAACCATTTCCATCAAGATAATCCCATACCTCTTTGTTTATAGGCCATAAATCCTTTTCATCCATCATTTCCCTTAATATTTCTACGGTTGGCAATGTGGGAGCACCATATTCCGGATTAAAGCCATTAATTCTACTTCCTCTTGGCGACGCACTGTCATCATAGTGTTGCATAGGATTTACCTGTTTATAAGGGCTGCCATCATGAATTCCCGCACATTCTGACTGCATTTGGTAACCTCTTGTACCATCAAGTTCTTTTATAAGTTCTTCTGTTCCGGAAACTTCCGTAGCCTCATTCGAAGCTACATAATATGCAAGTGAAGGATGATTTCTTATACGTTTTACAGTAGATATTACATTATTTTTATAAACACTTTTATCCTGAGGATATTTTGTATCTCCTGTCATCCAGAATTCTTGCCATACCAATATACCCATTTCATCACATAATTGATAGAAATAGTCAGACTCTGCTATACCTCCTCCCCACAATCTAAGTAAATTAATTCCTGCCTGACGTGTATAGCGCAATTCGGCATAAGTTCTTTCTTTTGAATTCCTTAACATAGCCTCCGGTATCCAATTGGAACCTCTTATAAATAACGGTTTGCCATTTATATATAACAGCCTTGATTTATCAGGTGTATTTGTATCAGATGTTATCTCACGAATACCGAATGTAGTAATTGTAGAATCACTGGCAACACCATTTACATAAGCTGTAAGTTTTAATTTATATAAGTTCTGAGGACCTTTGTTAACAGGCCACCATAAACGAGGATTCTCTATTATAAGTTGTGGAAAATCTTTATAGGAGAAGTTGACTTCCTCCACTTCACCCCTTATTAATTTTACATCTTTTTGGAAAGAAATACCTTCTCCCAATATCTCACCTTTTATCCTGCAGTTTACAGTCCTGTTTGAGTTTGAAGGATTTATCAGTTCAACTGATATTGTTTCGTATGCAGTACCATATGTACTTTCTTTAAACTCAGACTTTACAAACGGATGTCTTATTGCTGCCTTTCCTGTGGCTCTTAATGATATACTTTTCCAAATGCCTGTACAACGGTCACGAATGCCATCCATAAAAGTAAAATCCCAACCTACACTCATCAACATTGTTGTATTCAAGCCTATATTCCCATCTCCTCCATTATGAAATTCTCCAGGCGCTCCCCACGTTTTTGGAGCTGTACATCCAGGCATATCAACGGGATAGACCTTCACTGCCAGTGAATTAGGTTTATCAACAGAAACGAACTCTGTCACATCAATATAGTCCGTCAAGAACATACCATTGATAGTACTTAACAAATTCCCGTTTACCCATATTTCCGCTCTATAATTTATTCCGTTAACCTGCATCCATATTATCTTGTCCTTAAACGTTTCAGGAACATCAAACTCTGTACGGAACCAATATGTATAAAATTCTCGTCCCACCTTAGATATATCAGGTATTATATTTTCAGTTATCTTATTATTCTTGCCATAATATGGTTCAGGATATATTTTATTATAGACTAATGAATTAAGAACAGTTCCGGGTACTATGGCAGGCAACCAGTTATCTATGTTGTAGCCTGATGTAGAAATTGCTTTACCTGAATCATCAGTATCCTGTGATTTAATCATCTTCCACTCATAATTACCTTCGTGACTAATTTCCGAGTCTAGAATTATATAATCTGATTCTATATTCTTTTTCTGTCCAAAAGCCATGACAGTTACAAAAAAAGAAAATATAATCATTAAAGTGTATCTCATAAAGTGCATATCCTAATTTCTTTTTATATATAAATACTACAATCTTACTTTAATAAGGAGAATATAATAAAAATGTATAAGTTCCTTATGAACATTAGAATACAAAGAAGAATTATATCAGTTTATGCAGATGTTTTTTTCCACAAAAAGAATAATTACGACTGTTCTTATGTTAAAAATAATATCAATAAAATGACAATAGTCCGTTAAAAATTCAACATCTCAGCTGAGCAGCTTTGGCTACTATGCCAAAGAGTTCTTTAATAAACTTAGTTTTTTAAAATCCTATTCGGTGTCAAATCAGACTTCCAAAAGCCCTCTGATCATATAAATGATGCTCAGATAGGCTTTTAGCAGTCTGATTAATACTTCCTATTCTGCCGGCTCAGTGAGTGCATAAGCACACCATAACATACCAGCCTGTCCGTGCAAATCCCCAACCCACTTCCGACGGTTTTTATACCAGTCATAGTCATTTCTAGCACCAGTACCTTCACACACATCTTTCAAGTCGTAGTTCGAATCAAGATAAGAAACCAGTTCAATCCAACCTTTACGGGCTGCTTTGGCATATTTTTCATCTTTGAGCCAACCATTTTTCACTCCTGTAATTAGTGCGTAAGTAAACATGGCACTACCTGACGATTCCGGCCACACAGAATGATCATCTACCAATTGCGACCACATGCCACTATCCATCTGATGACAGACCAACGCATCCATCATTCTCACGTAACTTCTAAGGATACGTTCCTTGTGTTTGTGGCTTTCCGGTAAAAGTTTCAACATTTCCGCCATTCCCACAGCAGCCCAACCATTACCACGCGCCCAATAATAATGTGCATTTGTTGCATGATAGAACAAACCGCTCGGTTCTTGTATCCTTTCAAGATAGTACACCATCTCATTTGCCGCACGCTCTAAATAGTTCTCATTACCCGTAGCTTGATATGCTCCTATTTGCAAGGCCGTAATCATAAACATGTCATCCAACCACACACGAGTCTGCCATGAATAACCTTCTTCATGATAACGTCTTTGATCGTCAGTCGCATTTTCCGGCAAAGTCCACTGCCCGTCAGCATAAGTCAATCCCAATTCCAGGTAACGGTCTTCTTTCTTCTTTTTGTAAATTTCCAGCGGAATGGCTCCGAATATATAATAATCTACAATATTGCTTACTTTCGGATGCAGACTGGGCTGCATATTTTTGTCTTGATTAAACAAAGGGGCAAACTTAGCCACCACACCATCGTACAACTCATCTTCACCTGCCTTTTCGGCAAACCACAAGGCTCCTAACCAAGCACAAGCATCCGGATAAGTGACATGATCTGGTGTATTCGTAGAATATACATTTCCCCAAAAAGAATACCGCGGATACTTTCCCGATTTGCGTTTCGTAGAACAATCGATATTGATAAAATGATCGATCAAGCGTTTCCCCACCATGAGTGGATTGCATTGCTGCGGAAATGTATCCAAACGAGTACTCAGCGAGTCCTCCGTAACAGGTTTCGCCTGATTGGAACCCGCCTCTTCTTCACATCCGAACAGCAAGAAGCCACTCAAGACGAACGCCGAAAATAAAACACTCAATTTATACATTTTCATTTTTTCCTTTTATCACTTTCATTCACTCTTTCCGTCGCTACACAAAGCATAAGCACACCACATCATTGCAGCTTGTCCGTGTAAATCTCCTGTTTGACGAGGACGTCCGATATAATGCTTATAACTGTTTTTTGTACCCGTACCCATACACACTTCACGAAGGTTATAGTTTTCATCCAGATATTTCACAAGAGCCAACCAACCCTTACGAGCCGCTTCTCCATATATTTTTTTATCAAGCCAACCATTTTTTACTCCCAAAATCATGGCATAAGTAAACATAGCCGAACCTGATGATTCCCTCCAAGATGCAGGATCGTCTATCAACTGCCTCCACATGCCATCATAAGCCTGATAACGAAGTAACGTTTCCATCATTTGTAAGTAAGCTGCTTTGATGCGCGGCTTATGTGGATTGTCTTTCGGCATAATGCGCAACAATTCGGCCATACCGACCGCCATCCAGCCATTACCACGTGCCCAAAAGAACGGTGCATCCGGAGCATGGTAGAACAAACCGTTCGGACGTTGAATATTGTCCAAATAAAGCACCATTTCCTCTATTGTACGATTAAGATATTTGACATCACCTGTCGCCAAATAAGCTTGTGCCTGTAAATCTGTAATCATGAACATATCGTCAATCCATAAACGAGTTTGCCAGGAATAACCTTGGTCGTGCCATTTCTTCTCATCTCCACGTGGGACGTCCGGTAAAATCCATTGACCATCAGCATATTTTAAACCTAACTCCAGATATTTAGGATCGTGATTTTTCCGATAGATATACAAGGGTACCGCACCAAACACATACCAATCAACCACATTATGAGGTTTCGGTCGCATTTCAGGCAACAAGTATTTTTGTGTTGTAAACAACGGTTCAAAACGTTCAATCAAACGATTGAACAATTCCTCATTTTCTGTGGCCTGCGTAAACCACATGGCACCCAGCCATGCACATACATCAGGATATGTTATGAAAGGAGTCTTGTTTTTGCCATCGATATTTCCCCAATGTGAATGCGGAGTATCCAAATAGCGTTCTACCAATTTCACCCCTATTTCTTCCGGTTTACTGCCAGGAGGAAATTTTTTCAAATCATAACTCTTTTGAGCCAATATCCCCGATACTGCAAACAGCATCGCAAAAACAATATAGGTTGCTTTTTTCATAAGTTCTTAATGTTATTTTGTTTAATTATAATTAATTCGTTTCATATCAAATTCATCCTTATATTCTCATCATTTACATACTGGAGATTCCGCTTCTTTTGACGGACTGTCGTTCAACACTTTTGGCCATCCATCTTCCGTCCATGTAATACGATCCAACATAAGGTATCTTCCTTTACTTGGAGTATCTCTTGAATAACTATGATAAAGAAGGAATTCATTACCCTCACTGTCTGTTATTATCTCTGAATTATGACCCGGACCTACAAAATTCTCATTTGCCCTTATTACAACTTCGTACCCATTATCCAGCATGGATTTTCCTGTCCTGTCAACATAAGGGCCAAACAAAGATTCAGATCTTCCCACTACAGTAGTATATGTACTGAGCATTGCATTACAACACGAACCAACTGAAGCAAATAAATAATAATAATTTCCACGCTTGTGAATGTATGGAGCCTCAAAAGCATTGCCTGCAACCTGTATTTTATTTTTCTTTGCCGCTTCCAAATCATCATTCAGAACGCGCATACCGTCATCGGACAATTGTACCATGTACAATCCATTAAAGCTACCCCAACTCAACCATTTCTTGCCATCTTCCTCAAAGAAACAAGGGTCAATGGAATTACGTACATCTATTTCTTTTGAAGTAAACAACAATCCGTTACCTTTACGCGATTTGTCAAGTTTAAACGGTCCTTCAGGAGATGTGGAATATGCTGTACCCAGCGCAGCGTCGGCAGGTTTACCCATTGCCGACATAGCATAATACAATACATAATATTCACCTATCTTTTCTATATCAGGAGCCCAGACTGATGTACCCTTACCTGTAACAAAAGAAGGTTTCGTTTCAAACAACTTCTGCTCTGACTTTTCCCAATGAACCAAATCTGATGACTTAAGGACATTCCATGTATTTGTACAATAAACATAAAACGAATGGTCATTCTCCTTCCATACAGTAGGGTCTGCAGCACTATAATCTGTCAACGGATTGGCATATGGATTTTTCAGTTCTATATTAACGGAAGCATCGTTGTTGTCGTTGCAGGATAATAAACATCCTGCAAAAAGACAACTATATAATAATGTATCAATCTTCATATTCTATTCATTTTATAAATTAAATTATCTTTTATCAAGTTCATCAACAGGGATATTGTCTTCATATCCATCGTAACCGTAATTCTGGTTTATTCGTCCCTGAGTATTCGATTCTATGGCATTTTGTGGAATCGGCCATAACACATGGTATGGTTCCATTATAAATGCATTTGTAGAATAAAAATACTTATCTTTGAAGAAATTGTTTTTCTCCATCACTCTGTCATAATACCAGTTCTTTTCAGAGAAGTTATCAAGAGAGTAACCGTCTATGCCCAACTTGGCTTTCAAGAAAGCTATACGCGTAAGTTCTGTCTTTCTGTGGTCTTCAAGGAACAGTTCCCTTGCTCTTTCATCAAGGATATCCTCAAGAGTGGCTGATGATTCAGGAAGTGGTGTGGCTTTGGCACGATTACGTATCTCATTTATGTCCTCCGTAGCACCTTTTATATTTCCTTGCCACCAACGGGCTTCAGCTCTGTTCAGATAAGTTTCTGCAAGACGGAAAATATACTGGTCTGTATACCCACCAATAGGAACTTTACCTCCCTTATTAGGGTCGTCCTTATCAATAAGCACCTTAACTATAGGGAATGAGAAATAGCATCTCATCGTGTCTGTACAATATTTCGGGTCAACCGGCTTACCAAAATATTTCTCGCTGCCTCCCTTACTCTTTGGTCTGTTATATGTTATGCGTGACTTGTCAAACCAGTTGTTTTCATTGTATCTGATGTCATTTCCCCTGTCTTTCAACAATTCATATTGAGCATAGTTGGTAGGACGTATCTTTGCCAAGCCTCTTCCCAAATATTCCAGTTCCTCATATCCGTCATAAATGCCGCTTGCGTCTGTTGTTCCCTGCTTTCCGTCCGGTGTCTTCATTTTAGCACCATCATACCATCTTGGAACAAAGTTTCTTTTACGTTTCGAACCAGTAGGAGACGAACAACCCTCCAGACCAAACCTTTCCTGACCTACCATTATCGCTTCCTTGTTGTCCTCGCGACTTATATTGTCAGGATCGAACAAATCATTGAACACATCCAGCGTTTTTTCATCAATATTCTTACCGAAACGTTCTGTCATAAGATGCAATCCATAATTCTCTATACATCTTGTAGCTGCATCCTCGGCATTCTTAAATTCACCAAGAGCCAAATATATTTTAGATAACAGGTGTTCGCCGGCAGCCCTGTTTACAGCACCTTTAACTGTTTCAAGCGGCAACCATTTTATAGCAAACTCCATATCCATCTTTATATTCTCCAATATAGTCCAACGCGATGTGGTATTGAAGTCCAATTTAGGAGATGTTATTTCCCCACCTATCCACGGCATATCTCCAAATTGGTGAGTAAGCAGATAATACCAATATGCCCTATGGAAATATCCTTCTGCCAATACCGCATTACGTTCCTCTTCAGACTTCATGTTTTTTGCTTCAGGCGTACGGGTTATTATTGTATTAGCGTATTTTATTCCGTTCCAACCGAACACCCAGTAACGGAGATGAAGATACATGTTTGTGGTAGGAGTCAACTGTGTCACCATGTTATGTATTTCCTTTGTTTCAGGTCCACCCATTACAGCCAAATCCGACCAAGCATATTCATAAACAACAAATGTTTCACAATTACCTGCATTGAATGCATCTCCGAACCATTCAAAATTTATTTGTTTACGGCACAAACGCAACAAAGTTTCCAGTCCTTCCTTATCCACGTACGTATTTTCAGGAGTATAGAAAGATAAAGGTTCAGGAGTCAAGTCCACACATCCGGATGTACCGGCAGCCATCAACAAAACCGCCAGACCTTTTGTTATATTTTTATAGATTTTCATATTCATATCTTTTTAAGTTCATTATAAAGTCATATTCACACCAAATGTCCAAATTCTCGGAGAAATTGCTTTCACAACAGGGTCTGAAGTGTCCCAACCTGAAATGGTAAACGCATTGTCAACATTGAAACTTAATCTCAAATCCTGTACCTGTATCTTTTTCATCCATTTCTTCGGGAATGTATATGACAAAGACATATTCTGCATCTTTATGTAATTTCTGTTCTTATAAATATTGACAGTAGGATTGCCACTATTAGAACCAAGACTTGCATATTCAGTACTTGGATTCCATGGAGTCCAATATTCATTCCAAACAGAATTTGATGTATCGAAGAATCTGTTATCTTCATTTCTTGCCATATTATCTACAGCCTTCCAGCCGAACTCTCCACGAAGCAAGAATGAGAAATCTATACACTTGAACAAATTCAAGTTACTTGATATGCTAAGGCGGTGCAAAGGTATCTTTGAGCCTAACCACACTTTGTCATCGTCATTAATAACACCATCACTGTTTACATCCAACAGTTTAGGGTCACCAGGTTTTTTCCCGTACTTATTAGCTTCAAGCTCTTCACCCATCTGCCAGATACCTATATACTTATAATCATATATATCGTCTATACCGTGACCGATATACCATCCGTTCTGCACATCGTCATCTTCGCGTTGGCCTATTACATTTCCTTCTTCATCCAGAACATCCACCATATTACCATAAAGATGCTTGATTTTGTTCCTGTTAGTAGAATACATGAACGATGTACTCCATGTCACCTTATTAGGTATATTGACATTTAATGTTGAAAGCGTTGCTTCAATTCCTTTATTGTCGATTTGTCCCAAGTTTGCCGCAATAGAGCCGTAACCTGAAATGGACGGCATTGCCCTGTCCATAAGCAAATCTGTAGTTTTATTCTTATACAAATCCAAAGATCCTGTTATCCTGTTATTCAAGACTCCAAACTCAAGTCCAAGGTTAAGTCCTGTTGTCGTTTCCCATTTCAAATCCCTGTTGGCCAAACTTGAAGGATATAATGCTTTGTAGTTCTCGCCACCCTGAATTGCGTTTGTTGGTGTAAGGCGCGAAAAAGCCGCATAACGACCTATACCACGGTTACCTGTCTCACCGTATGATACACGCACCTTCAAGTTGTCAAGCCAATTTACTTTATCCATGAACTTTTCTTCAGAAATACGCCATGCCGCAGCCACTGAGGGGAAAGTAGCATAAGGATTACTCTGTCCGAAAGCTGAGAATCCATCACGTCTTATCGCGGCAGTAAGAAGATATCGGTCCATCAATGAATAATTCAACCTCCATAACAGACCATTACCTGTTTGTTTCTCATCATTCGATTTAACTGTAGGTACTATACCGGATTGTATAGCGTGATAAATCAAATTACCGTTGGGTTGGAATCCTTCATTTTCTCCTGTAGAATCCCATGACTGATATTTCTCAGCCGTATATACAAAGGTAAAATCTATATTATGGATTTCATCAAAAGTCTTGTTCCATTTCAACATATTATCGATACTCCACTCATAATCGGAAAATTCGCGCCTCTTTCCATGACCACCTTTTGTTACTCCCGGCTTTTTATCAGAATCAAAATAATAATCTTTCTGCCAACCAAAACGTGCGTTAAACGTTGTTTGCCATGTAAATCCGAACGGCAAAGTCAATTTTCCATAAAGACTGGATGTAAATGTCTGACGCTTGTCCATCTTATCATCCAATGTATATGCCATCAATGGGTTCTTAGTTCTGTTATCATTGGCAGGATGAATCTTTATGCTTCCATCTTCCTCATACATATCACCAAACGGACTCATTGCCTTGGCTGCAGAAACATCTGCTTTTATACCACTTAAATCTTTATTAGCAAACTGTGCGTTTACACCTACATTCAACCATTTCGTAATTTCTGTATCAAGATTAATTCTTGCGCGTACAGCCTGGAAATAATCTCCTACCGTAGTTCCTTCATTATCAGTATATCCTAAGGACAGATAATAATTTGTACGTTCTGTTTTTCCTGATACTGACGCATTGTAGTCCTGACGGAATCCGTTCTGAAGAACCAAATCAAGCCAGTCTGTCACTTTACCAGCTTTGTAGTTCTCTATTTCCAATGGGTCAAAGCCAAGTCTGGTCATCCATGTTCCCAAGTAGTCACCTGAAAAGCTCTCATCATACGCTGCCCAATCCTCTTGTGTTATCCCTTCGGGCAAATTATTCGGATTGTCATAATATCCTGTCTTTTTCTGGTCAGAACTCGGTTTGAAATAATCCTGCGTCTTCCAATAATCCATACGACGTTGTACGTATTGTTCAGGTGTTGGCATGTCAGGAACATAAGTAGGCTGTGAGAAACCTACCTTTGCGCTTAAGTTTATGACAGGTTTTTCCGTTTTACCTCTTTTGGTGTTAATCATGATAACACCGGCAGAACCTTTTGCACCGTATATGGCTGTAGAACTTGCATCCTTCAAGACATCCATGCTCTCAATGTCATTAGGATTGATATCCTGGATATTACCATAAAAAACAACCCCATCAAGGACAATCAGAGGCTCTGTATTTGCCTTCAAAGACTGTTTACCACGTATCAACAAAGTACCACCACCGGCAGCGTCAGTTGAAGGAGAAATGTTAACTCCGGGAATACTTCCTGTCAGGAAGTCCAAGGCATTGGTTGCGACACGGTTCTTCATTACTTCTTCCCCGATATGTGCTACAGAACCTGTAACATCTTTTTTCTTCATTGTTCCATATCCCACAACAACAACTTCGTCAAGCAATTCGGTATCTTCGCTCATTGATATGAACATATTTCTTCCCGACACAGCTTTCAACTCCTGCGACTGAAAACCTATATATGAAATATCAAGCAATGCGCCATCGTCTACATTCAAACTGAAGTTTCCATCGAAATCACTTACTGTTCCGTTTGTAGTACCTTTTTCCATAATAGTAGCACCTATTACCGGTTCGCCATTTGCATCAACCACCTTACCTGATACTGTTTTCTTCTCCTTATTCCCATTAGTAGAAACCGGCTGTACTTTCCTTAAAACAATCTTTTTACCCTGAATTTCATAGTCAAGACCTTTTTGTCCCTTTAATATCTGTTTTATAACTTCCTCTATTGTTGCATCATTGACAGAAACAGTTACACGCTGGTTCGTATTTACATCTTTCGATGAAAACACAAATGAATATCCTGTGTCTTTCTTTACGCGCTCCATTGCCTCTTTCACTGTTACATTATTGATTTTCAGCGAAATATCCTGAGAATATGCAGATAAGTTCAGGCAAAGTGCCGCCGAGGCTACCAACATAGCCTTACTGAAATATCTCATAATTAAATGATTTTAGATTTAAACTTCTATAATTTATTTTTTCAGATAATATAGATTTGTTAGATTTGCAATCTATAATTGACGGTGTCTTTCATTAGGTATCTGATTTTATTGAGGAGGATGTGGCCGCATTCTCCTTTATTTTTTACAGACACCAAAATTTGTTAACTTGTAGATGTCGTCATAGGCTATAATATTTTTAGGTTATACATAAAGTTAATAATCTCTCAATATTAATATACTACATACCTATTGTTTTCGTATTTATATTTCATCCTGTTTGTAGATGATATGGTTTCCAAAATGTCTTCAATTGAATTGCCTACAATTCTAAAACTACCATAAAAACGTTGATTCTTCAATGAATCGGCAACTTCTATTTTTACATTAAAACTTCTGGACAACTGTTTAGCAATATCTTCAAGCAATAATTCATCAAAATATAACTCATCTTTTGTCCATAAATTAGAATTAGAGGCATTTATCTTTGTTTTTACCATATGGCCTGATTCCTTAGATAATACTACTTTTTCATTAGGACTCATATAAACATCTGCAGATGCTACCAGCTCATTTTTCAATCTAACTTTTCCTTCCAATAGATTTACCACCACTTCTTCATCATCTGCATAGTTTCTGAAATTAAACTTGGTTCCTAAAACTGTTAAATCCAATTCTTTTGTCCTTATTTCAAAAGGAACCTTTTCATTTCGCATCACTTCAAAATACCCTTCTCCTTCAAGAGCCAAGTTTCTATTCTCAACCCCGAATCCTTGTGAGTAAATAATCTTGGAACCGGCATTCAGCCAAACCAATGTCCCGTCCGGAAGATAAAGTTTGGTTCGTGCTCCCATAGGCGCTTCAACCACTATATCTGAAAATCCGCTTTTCACAGTTTCCATTCCGCCCCAATAACCGGCGAATGGAAGTAATATAATAAGTATAGCTGCTGCCACACGGTAGAAAATTCTGAAACTGCGTGACTGGACAAATCTCTGTTTTTGCTTTTCAGCTACAGTAGCTTTTTCTACACGAGCCTTGAATCTTTCAAAAGCCTTTTCCTTGTCAAAGGAAGCCATGCTGCCTGCCACTCCGGACGAGAACCAAAGCTCTATTTTGTTTCTTACATAAAGACTGTTCTCTGCCGACTCTCTGCTCCATTCGGTGAGGGCCTTCAAAGATTGTGTATCTATATCTCCCGTAAGGTACTTAGATATAAGATTGTCTATTTCTTCTTTATGTATTTCTTTTCTTTCCATATATTTTATTGGTGGCTTTATAGGTTAGACAAAATAATAGATTTATAGGGTAGTGAAAAAATGAACTTTTTTTCATTTTTCCATAAAAATATATATCAGAATGAGTTTAAGATATTCTGCAAGATGGGTATTCAGATAGGCTAATGCGTTCTTAATGTGATATTTAACTGTATTTATGGAGATATTAAGTTCTTGAGCGATTTCTTCATATTTTTTTTGCTCAAAACGGCTTTTCTTGAAAACTTTGCGGCATTCGTCGGGCAGTGAGTTGATGCAGCGCATCAGTTCATCCTCCATTTCCTGCTCGATAAGTGTTCCGAGAGGATGGTTTTCGTCGGCAAACAGTGTATCCAGAAATTCAATATTATCATCCGTAAGATAAGTTGAGAAACTGTGCTCCGTACGATGAGAGAGTGAGTTCAGCTCGTTAAGACAACGGTTACGTACAGACCTCATCAGATATGCACGGATAGTATGTGTGATTTCTATATCCTTGCGGTGTTCCCAAAGGTAGAATATGACATCGTCGACGATTTCTTCCGCCAAAGATTCATCGTTAAGTATCTGATTTGCAAAGCGGCAAAGGAGCGTATAATGACGGTCGAATATATGCTTGAAAGCCTTTTCATCTCCTTGTCTCAATCTTTCCAGAATCAGTTTTTCCATAATATCTAAATTTTTAATCCTGACAAATGTACAAAAAATGTTTCAGCATCAAAATTAATGGAAATAAATTATAAAAAAAATGCTTCGTCATTCGATATAAAACGACAAAGCATTTTTTATAGTATATTTCAGATACTGAAATTACCCTCCTCTTTCCCTATACTTCTGCGGAGACATCCCTACCTGCTTTTTGAAGAATGTCCCGAAACTGGAAGGATTGGGGAAATTAAATTCCTCTGAAATTTCCTGAATAGTCTTATTCGAACATTCTAGCTGAACCATACAATTGCGGATTATGGCCTTGAACACTAATTCCTGGACGGTATATCCGCAAACTGCTTTCGACAGCCCGGAAAGATACTTGGGAGAAAGACAAAGTTTGTCTGCATAAAACCCCACCCCACGCTCGGACATGAAATGACGGTCGATAAGCTGGATGAGACGGAGGAATATTTCCGTCCGCCTTGCTCCGACAGGACTTCCAGAAAGCAATTTCTTCCTAAAGACAGAACACAGCCTGTAAGTCAACGACAGAAGCAGGAGACGTTTTTCATTTACAGGAAAAAAGTCATCCTTATGAGGAGTGCCCGTAGCGATGAGAGATATGTAAGCAGTCACATCATCCTCATCACCTGTATTCCATACGCAATAAGTTTCAGGCGATATACGGTAATAAAGAAGAAGAGAATAGACAGTATTATCGAGCAAGTCGCGTATAGGCGCCACCTTATATATAATGATGCTGACTTTCACATCTTCTGTTTGTCCGGTTATGCGGAATGATGAGTTTTCATTGATGAATACCGTTTCCCCATCATGTGCTATATATTGCTTTCCGGAGAGATTGAAGGAAAATTGTCCTGAATGGCATACTATGACACCTATACCAAAATTGACAAACCCTTTTTTCATGCTTTCAGGAAAATCAAAAACCGGTCTGCCCGATGAACACACATCAGACTGACCGGAGATTTTTTCTTCCAGTTCCATCAATATTTTCGAACTGTTTTCCATATTGTGAGTTTGTGTGTTTGACTTCGTTGACCGTTGGTTGTGAGTTTTCAGACATCAACAAACCAAAGAACTTAAAAACAAACTCTACAAAGTTAGTAAATTTACTGGACTTAGCGAAAAAAAATCCCACTAAGCCGATAAATTCCTCTTACGATATGGATAAACAAGAACGAATATCATTGACAACATACATCCATAAAATGTCCACCCTGCCATCTCCTTCACTGCCGAAAGCGTGGCCTGTACCTGTATCTTGCCTTTGGCGGACATTGCAGCCATGTTCTCGGCTTCGGTCTCGCTCTTCCCCTGGTAACGCATTCCGCGTACCGTCATGTCGTACGAAGCCGCTGCTTGTGTCTCCACCCTGTCCGCATCGTGTGCGAAACGGGTGACGTAATATTGCTGGCGATTTTGCAATACGTTTGTATACAAGGCTGTTCCTATGCCGGGACCTATTATCATTCGGGCGGTGAACATCACGCAAAGCCACGACGACAGATACTTATAAGGCATACGCTGATTGGCATGTACTGCCGTGAGCGAATAAATCAGCATCATTCCCGTAGAGCGTATTATCACCGGATACTTCATCCTTTCGTAAAGCCCCACTGTCTGCACCTCAAAATACATGAACAGTGCCGACATGCCTATAAGGAAGAATCCCAGTCCGAACATGTACTTCAGATGCCCCCCCCTGGAACCGAATATCATGGCTATCACTCCTCCTATGAAATATCCCACCATGCACCAGTTGCCCAGAACGGCATTCTGCCAGTTGTCTATCTTCATGCCTATGCCGACAAACACGCTGACGAACATGGAACTGGTGTTGAATATCATGAGCAGAAGGAACAGCACCACGCCCATCCTGATGGTCTTGAGGCGGAACACATCCATGAGGAAATACGGCGAACTGCTCGATGATTCCATGTATATGAACAATCCGATGAAAATGACCGCAAGTACAGTGGCACGTACTATGGTAATGTCGTTGAACCAGTCGAGGGTCTTTCCGTAAATAAGCACATATATTATACACGTACACATTATGCTGAACACCGACACGCTGCCGAACTTCCTGAAATTGATAGGAAACCTGCGGGTGCCATAACTATGATACGGCATGGTGATGAATATTACCACTATGGCCGTCAGCGTCATTCCCATCATGTAATAGTACACATCCTGCCACTGGTACTCGTACGCGAGCCATGCTGTAAGCGACGTGCCTATCTGTCCGAGAATCATGAAGAACAAGTATATGGCAGGCTGGCTGACGCTTTTCTCTCTGTCGAGTTTGTCCCATCCTTCTTCTGTCTGAGGGTCCATGCCGGGAGTGATGTTACGCGTGGCCTCCATGCCAAAAGCATATTTTATGAGCGTAAAAAGGTTCACCATCATCAATACCATCCTCAGAAATCCCATGACGAGGCTACACAGCCCTAAAAGGAATATGCTGTCGGTGACGGCACACACGTAACTAAGCATGTACATGATGGAGAAACTCACTATGCACATCATCTTCTCCCGCCGGATGCATACCAGCCGGTAGAAGAACGGCGCGAATGCCGCCATGCCTATGGATGTCATGAAGCTGACGAACTGTATATGCTCCGACTGTATGCCTAAGCCGCTTGTCATCTCGCCGCTGTTTACCGAATACACCCCACCTATCGTGAGGATAGGGATGAACATCAACAGCAGTATTATGATGCCCAAGGGCTTGGGTACCCAATTGTAGAACGGGTAGTTTTTAGGACAACAAGCCATGACCGTTACAATTTAGCTTTTACAACAACCATCATGCCTGCCACAAGACGTTCGTTATCTTCTTCCGAAAGTTCCACGAAGTCTATCCTTACAGGCACGCGCTGGCGGATTTTCACAAAATTGCCGGCCGAATTGTCTGTAGGCACGAGCGAGTATTTGGAGCCTGTCGCCCCTGATATTGCAGTGATTTTTCCTGTAAACTCCTTGTCGCTCACCGCATCCACCAAGAGTTTCACTTCCTGTCCTATGTAGAGATTTTCCACCTGTGTCTCCTTGTAGTTGGCTATCACCCATTTCTGCGTGTCCGGAAGAATGTATGTGATTGTCTGGCCGGCCGAGATGAACTGTCCCTCTTCAATTGCGCGGCGTCCTAACTTTCCGTCGCATGGAGCTGTCACCACGGTATATGAGAGATTGAGTCTGGCCATCTCGAGAGCGGCTTGGGCACGCTGTATGGCGGCTTCAATGTTCTGCTTTCTGGTAGACACCTCGTTCACTCCTGAGAACGCCGCTTTCTGCTGCCTTTTAAGTCCTTCGAGTTTCTTGACGAGCGCATCGTGTTCGGTCACTATCTGTTCGAGCTGTATCGGAGTGGCGGCATTCCTCTGTACGAGGTTCTCGAAACGCTTGCGGTCTTTCTCAAGCTTGGCGATGCGTATTTCCACCTCTGAGATTGAAGCTTCATATACGGAAGCCGATGTCCGGGTGGTGTGCAGCGTATGGTCTATCACCGACGCTCCAGCCATGGCGTCCTTCAATGCCGCTTCGGCTTCCATGACGCGTATTTTGTATTCCCTGTCATCGAGCACCATCAGTGTATCCCCTTTCTTTACCGTCTGATGTTCAGTAAAGTATATCTTCTTTATGTATCCCGAAGCCCTCAGGTTTACTGGAGAAATGTATTGTTCTATCTGTGCGTCGTTGGTGGTTTCCTTGAGCCTGTAGTCGAGGAATACCATTACTATCTGATAAAGTCCCGCAAGCAAGACTATCACGCCCAAAGCACTTGCCATGTACTGGCGGCGGCGTTGTTTCTTCAGTTTTGCAGCTTGCTGTTCAAGTGTGTTTTTCTTTATATCTTTTGTTTCCATATTGATTGTTTTTAGAAGTTATTTATATAGGTGACAAGTTGACGAGTTGACAAGGTTACCGTCCGGATGGAAATCTTGTCCCCTTGTAACTGTAGCCTTGTTTACTATTATTTTAATAATGTCTCAAGTTTTCCGGTAAGTTTAAGCATCGTAAGATTGTTCACCCTATAGTTGTAGTGTGCAGTCACATAATTGTTCTGCGCCTCGCTCATACGCATTTCGTCCTGAAGCACTTCTGTCATCGACGCCACACCCTCACGATAGCGGTCGGAAGTCACTTCGTAAACATCCTCGGCCAGCAGGTAGTTGTCTTTCTGTTTTGTGAAATTGCGGCGACTGTTCATCAAGTCGTTCGTAGCGTTCAGATACCTGGTTCTTAAGCTCTTAAGAGCATTTTCGTACGACAGTTTCGTATTTTCAATGTCAAGTTTCGCTTTTTGTATCTTTGAGCGTTTGTCCAGCCCGTCGAATATAGGAACCCTGAGTGTCAGACCTATGCCTGATGAGTTATACCATTTGCTTGACGGTCCGGAGTGGAACCAGTTCTTGGCCTTGTCCGTGAATGCCGAATACATGAAACTTCCGGTAAGCGACAGTGAAGGAATATACCCCTGCGAAATCATCTTCTTCTGCTTCTCCGCCAGCGTGCCTTGTTTCTTCAGCAGTTCCAGTTCCGGCTGACCTTCGTACAGACCGCTCATTTCTACAGGGATGATGCTCTCCGTGTCAACCGGAGTTAGTGTGATGTCCGTTTCAGCAGGATAGTCTATCACATATTTCAACATGTTGATTTGCTGAGTGAGCATTGCCACTGCATTGTCATACTGTACCTGAAGATTTTCGAGGTTGATATTTACACGCTTCACATCCACTTCCATCGCCATACCATTGTCGAAGAAAGCGGTGGTGATGTCTCTCAGTTCCTCCAGACGAGTAATGTTTTCTTTCACTATGGAAATCTGTTCGGCAGTACTCTGGCCCAGGTAATACATCTTTGTGATTTGCATTATCAGGTCCTCACGTGCCTTGTCGTAAGAGAGAGTATTGATTTCATCCATCATCTTAGTAACCGACATGGCTGTATAGATGGTCTGGTTATAAAGAGGCATCTGGAGTTGCAGTCCTGCCGAAGCATTATACTGCAATGTCTTTGTCACATTGTAGGGATTGCCGTATGCGGAGCCGTCGGTGACTGAAACGGGAGGGTTGAAATTGTCGTTGAAAGATGCCACCGCATTGATTTGCGGCAACAGTTTGGAGCGGTTCTCCGAAATGCTGTGCTTTCCTTTGATAATTTCGTTGCGCTTTGTCTGCAGTGTCAGGTTATTCTCGATACCTATTTGCAGACATTCTTCCAGCGTCAACACCTGCTGCGCCCCAAGAGGTAAAAGCGAACAGGCAAAAGCAAAATTAAGTAATAGTCTTTTCATATCGTTTTTCTTGTTTATCCGGCACAAAGTTAGAGCGTTGCATTCAATCTATCGCTATGAAATTTTCGCTTTCACTGTTCATATTTTCCTTTTTCTGCTACGAAGCGTTATAATTTCAAATAGACCTATGTTAAGAAAAGTATTTTTTATCTCTTTAAAAACATACAATTCATTGGTATTTTATCCATTAAAGATTATTTTTGCATTATACTATTAAAATACAGTTATGAAAACAATATTTGCGACAATAATATCACTTCTGCCGACAGCTGTCAAACGACGAAGATATCTGCACTAAACACTCAACTTTATACCATATTTAAAGTTCAATCACAATGTATACAACCATGAAACTTCACTCATTCATTATAATGCTTTTATGTGCTGTTTTCTTTGCATCATGCAACAAGGAAGACAGCTACCCTACTTTTTCTTTCGACGCGAACGGTGAATGTTATATGCCTGATGTCGCCAATATCTCAATGGAAGAATTCAAATCATCCGTAGTTGGATATGGTTGGAAACATGTTATCACACATGAAATAGAGTGTGACGGAAAATGCACGACAAAAGACTATTACGAAGACTTGATAGGAGGAGGTCCAACTGTATCCGACAGGTTCAGGCATTTTGCATTCAGTCTTTTCTCCACAGACGAAGAAATGGAGCTGGAGGGAACGGACATCTACGATTTGAGCTACAACGAAGTGGTATTCAACAAGAATATGGAATTCAGGGAACCATCTGAAAACAGGTCACTAAGCTATGAATACTCAAGCATAGAGACTACTGTCCGTGAGGGATTTGCCGGAAGTATCATAAGCCATTATAACTGTTCATATATGCTTGTTGTCGATACCGACAAGAAAGCAAGACTCATACATTTACAGAACGGCAGACTATATCTGAAAGAATTTCTTCCAAAAGAAACATTGCAGACAATTATATAAAAAGGAAACGGAAGTTCCATTTCATATAAACTCGAACTGACTACAGCCGACAGAAGAGTTTTCTAGGTTTTACCGTTCAAGGTCACTTACAAAGAAGAATTCTGACGTAGTAAGTACAACACACACTGATAATCATGAGAACAAGAATTACAATTTTATCCATATTCTTTGCTTCACTGTTTACATGCTGTAACTCAGATGTTTTCATTGACAATTTCATTTCTGAATACCCTGATACATGTCGTGTAGAAAACGGCAAACCATATAAGCTGAATTTTGATTCAGATAACTGGGACATATTAAATGTCTATTGCATGACATCTTTGAACTATGATATATATGACCTTGACGGAAATAAAACAAACAATCGTCTTCCTCTCGAAAACGGAGAGACGGCTATCATCTCATACCAGAGTACATATTATAAATTCTTTATAAAAAAAAGGAATAACCAGGAAATAATTATACAATGTGATAAAAATCTGGAGAATTATCCTATCAGTTTCAGCATGGTAGTGGGAAATCAATACACACGAAGAACTATTAATGTACTGCTTAATCCTACAAACAAATTCGTCATCGACAGAGTGGAATACGATTTCGAAGATGATTTCTATTATAGTAACAACATTGTGGAACAAGTGGATGGAATGACGGTAAATAATTCCGGCTCAGAAGGAAGTCCTGTTACATTGAATTTCTATCCATTCAAGAACTCACTCAGAAGAATCAGACTCTATCCTGAAAATTATGAAATTTTCAACAATCTGGATAAGATTTTAGGAGAAAATCTTGCTGAGATACCCATACCGGACATTGTGAATGGAAAACCTGTCATACAGGGCACAAAAGCAACATTCGGACTGAAGGAACAAAGTTTCCTGACAGGCAGGCTCGACAAGGACTTTACGGTTTCCATAACAGTTCCATCGGGAGAGACAAAAAAGATAGAAGTATACAACTATATTGAAGAATTCGCCGCAAACTACAAAGTATATGCCTCAAATCCAGACACAGAAGAAGAATATATTTTTAAAGGAAGGCTCTACAGTGATGACCCGTTCGATTACCTCATGATTTCCCCTAAACCAGACCAGAAATAATGAAAAAATTAATTACAGCAGTACTGCTACTATGCTTGGTAGCAGTAAACATAAACGCAGAAAGACAGGACAGCGTTTCGAGAAAAATAATACACGTGATAGGTCTGGACTTCAAACCCGCATATACTTTCCCGACCAAAAGTTTCTTCAGAGGAGAGAATATGGCGCAATCTCCCATACGTACCAACCTATCAGGACACATTAAATATGGTTTCAAATTCAGTCCGGACAGCTACATGGGAAAAATGTATCATAATACCATTCAAGGTATAGGTATAGGTTACAACACTTTCAATAATACCAAAGAAGTAGGAAACCCACTCGCCGTATATGTATTCCAGACTTCCAGGATAGCATCTATCACCAGAAATCTTTCACTCGATTATGAATGGAATTTCGGAGCTTCATTCGGTTGGAAGATATATGACGCAGAAAAAAATCCATTCAACACTATAGTCGGTTCAAAGGCCAACGCATATATAAATCTGGGTTTCCTGTTCAACTGGCAAATAACAAATGAAATCTCATTAAGGGCAGGAATAGGTCTTTCACACTACTCCAACGGCAATACAAATTATCCCAACTATGGTGTAAATACGCTTGACGGCCGTATAGGAATGGTATGGTGTCCACAGGATGAAACAAAAACAGAATTGAAAAACAACAAACCGGCAGCGGTTACACCTAAGTATGGATTCAAACCATATATAAGCTATGACCTTATAGTATATGGTGCCACCAAAAAGAAAGATATTACATGGCAGGATGGTACAGGAGCGGTCATTCCCGGAAATTTTGCAGTTGCAGGACTGAATTTCAATCCGATGTACAACTTCAATAAATATTTCCGCGCCGGACTGTCGCTTGACGCACAATATGACGAAAGCGCCAACATTAACAACCATATTGCAAATACCGATACGCCTACCGATGATGTTAAATTCTTCAGACCCCCATTCATAGAACAGTTCTCACTCGGATTGTCGGCGAGAGCTGAAATAGTAATGCCGATATTTTCAATAAACCTTGGTATCGGAAAAAACTTTGTATGCCGTGGAAATGATACAAATTCTTTTTATCAGACCTTTGTACTGAAAACTCATATTACAAACAAGATATTTCTGCACGTTGGGTATCAATTATATAAATTCAAGAATCCTAACAACCTAATGTTAGGTATAGGTTACAGATTTAATGCAAACAAGAACAGATTCTGATAAAATCTTCTCAACTAACAGATTGTCCCAATGAAAATAATTATCACATATTATCATCTGTAATATTTTTTTGCTAACTTTGCGAGCGTCTAAGAAATAAAGAAAAAACTCTTTAATTAAAATATTACGATTATGATGACAATTGACAAATTCAACTTTGCCGGTAAAAAGGCAATCGTTAGCGTTGACTTCAACGTGCCTTTGAATGAAGAAGGTAAAATCACAGACGACACTCGTATCCGCGGTGCCCTTCCTACATTGAAAAAAATCCTTGCTGACGGTGGTGCTTTGATTATCATGTCACACATGGGTAAACCAAAAGGCAAAGTAAACGCTAAATATTCTTTGAGCCAGATTGTTGACGCTGTTTCTGCAGCTCTTGGTGTTGAAGTAAAATTCGCTCCGGACTGCGCCAAGGCTTCCGATGCTGCTGCAGCTCTTAAACCAGGTGAAGTTCTTTTGCTTGAAAACCTCCGTTTCTATCCTGAAGAAGAAGGTAAACCGGTAGGTATCGATAAAGAAGACCCTGCTTACGAAGATGCCAAGAAAGCAATGAAAGCTTCTCAGAAAGAATTCGCTAAGACTCTTGCTTCATACGCTGACTGCTACGTTATGGATGCATTCGGTACTGCTCACCGTAAACATGCTTCTACAGCAGTTATCGCTGACTACTTCGATGCAGACCACAAGATGTTGGGTTACCTGATGGAAAAAGAAGTTAAAGCTGTTGACAACGTATTGAAAGACATCAAACGTCCTTTCACAGCTATCATGGGTGGTTCTAAGGTTTCTACTAAGATTGGTATCATCGAAAACTTGATGGATAAAGTTGACAACTTGATTCTTTGCGGTGGTATGGCATTTACTTTCGCTAAAGCTAAAGGTGGTAAAATCGGTAACTCATTGGTAGAAGACGACAAACTTCAGTTGGCTCTTGATATCATCGAAAAAGCTAAGGCTAAAGGTGTTAACCTTGTATTAGGTTGCGACTGTATCGCTGCTGACGCTTTCGCTAACGATGCTAACACTCTGGTTTGCGACGATACAAATATTCCTGACGGATGGCTGGGTCTTGATGCAGGTCCTAAGACTCGCGAAGAGTTCAAGGCTGCTATCAAGGGTGCAAAAACTATCTTGTGGAACGGTCCTGCAGGTGTATTCGAAATGGACAACTTCGCAGGTGGTTCTAAGGTAATCGCTGAAGCTATCGCTGAAGCTACTAAAGAAGGTGCATTCTCACTCATCGGTGGTGGTGACTCTGTAGCTTGTATCAACAAGTTCGGTATGGCTGACCAGGTATCATACATCTCTACAGGTGGTGGTGCTTTGCTTGAAGCTATCGAAGGTAAAATCCTTCCGGGTATCGCTGCTATCCGTGGTGATAAATAATTGGAAAATTATTTTATACCATAATAAGAAAGGAGGCCAAATGGCCTCCTTTTCTTTTTTATTTGAACATCAATGTGTAATTATTCATATCCTTACATTCACTCATAAGTGAATAGAACTGTCTGTAATTGTTCTTGGTAATAAGTTGTTCGTCAATATTGTATGTATATGTAACTTTCACTTCATCACCTGAAAGTTCATATTCAACACTCACCTCTCCCACTTCATTCGAAACTTTCACATTTCGTTTTTCAATCCATGTCTTTCCTTCAGGAAGCTTAACGTTATATTGCATTGCGCGATGCAACTTATGTGGCAGTATCATATTCTCCGCTATTGACGTATTGGCAGAATAAGGATAAAGAGTTCCGGCTATATGAGTATCAGGTATAGTTACAGCAATATATCCGCCAGACAGTTCTTTACAGTTATCTTTATTCACCTCAATAGTCTTGATATTCTTTGTAGTCTTTTCAGGCTTGTCTATTCCTAATGTTGATTTATCTCCATTTAAATCTGTTACCGACATAAAATCCTGAACATCTTCATACCATCCGTTGGCATATGTATTCATCTCGCTGTCTGAAAGAACAGCTACGACACCACTCAATCCTACACTGTTCATATCGGACGCTTTTACCGAAGCTACCTTAATATCCGCTTCAAGCCCTGCAGCCCTATGCAGTACATTATCAAGATTTGCCAAATCAGCTCTTGAGCCATACATGGAAAGAAGGACTTCCGAAGCAGAACGCACTCTGCAGCCAGCCTGACTTAACGAAACTCCGCACTGTCCTTTCACACTATATAAATATGTCATAAACTTATTTATAGCCATGCGGAGCTTATTCTTATCATCACCTGCTTCTTGCTTTATTTCAAGGATTTTGTTTTCGATGACTTTGCTGTCCCCCACCGTGAGCTGCTTCTTTAGTATCTCAAGAGCAGCGGCATTGCTTTCGTAAGTTGAAGCAGTAAATGCAGTCATCATTCCACTTGCCACCTGCTGCACTATACCAACAGAAGCGCTATAAACCGGATAAGAGTACGGACGCGGCTTTAAATTCTTAAGATTATAAGAGATGGTTCTTACGCCATTACTTAATTCTACAACCGGCTTAGCAGAAGAGTTGAGAAGCTCATAATTAAGCATTTTCGATTCCGGTACATTAACCGTAAGTCTGAAATCCTCTATAGGAGAAAGCTCCTTAATCATGGTAAAAACATCCAGTTCACCACACATCGTTGCTTTAGTCTTGATAGAATAATCAAGTACGATAGTTGCTCCGAGTTCAAGTCCGGTATGAACCACTACCATCTCCTTCAGATGATTATATGCAGGAGCATCTGCCGCAAAAGAAGGCAGTACTTCCACAAAGGCATTAGCAGGAGTAACAACCTTATTTCCATCTTTCTGTATGGTATAGGATTCGTTTATCTTAAGTTCCTGAAACTCCGGATTATAAACGATGAAAGTTTCTCCGTACTTGCTATTCATTGCCGCATGGGTGTAAATCTTCAGTTCTTTATATACTCTTTCCTCCATGCTTCCATCCTGATTGAGAGTATATGTTTTATATAGTTTTCTGAAACTTGCTTCCGAAGCGGAATAAACCGGAGATACTATCAAAAGCAAGCATATCAGACATATATACTGTTTTATGGTTTTCATAATCTAACGCTTTATTTATTTTCTAACTACAATATACTCACCAAAAGATTTATAGGCATTGACAGAATTACGGAAGTCATCCCAATCATCAGCTGTATAAACCCTTTTATAAAGAGAAAGTTTAGTATCAAGAATAATCTTATTCCCTGTCTGTTTAAGTATTCCACCAAAATCGGCAGCCTCACCATCGATACTTATCTTCCTTTCTTCACCAAGCATATTATATCCTGAAGGTAAAGACAGTTTTTCCTCAACCTCTACAAGGCGTGAGCAAGAATCCTTAAATCCATACTTGCGGTCCTTCAAGTCTGTATTTATACGAAGGAAAGACAGCACCTGAGTATAAAGATTATTCATTACGAATGGTTTGAAAATCATCTCACCATCGCCTGTCATTGCATATTCAGGAATCTCATAAGTGAATGTTATGCTTATTGGAGCTTTCTGATAGTCTTTTGGAAAGCGTCCGTAGTCCACACTTTTCATAACAGCCTTTGGAGAAACATTAAGCAATTGTTTTTCCATTGTATTTCGCCATTCGCTCTGGAAACCTGTTGTAAAAATACGGCGGATATTACTGTCGCTCTGTCCTTCGGCCGATATTGTGAATTTTCCAACCAAAGTACCGTCAGCATTCAGTCGATTCTCGGCTTGGATGCGTACATAATGGTTTTCCGGTGCAGAAACCGGAGTAACACAAAGGTCGGAGCCTTCAGGAATACCCGGCAGATAGTTCTGCTGCTGTTCGGCACTGCTCCACAATTCGCGACAGAAAGGAACCCACGTAGGGTCCAGAGGCATAAGAGTACCGTTGCTTAGTTTCACCACAGCCACACAATGATTGAAATGGTCGGCCGGTATGCTTTCCACCCTACTACCGGCCATTGTCATTGCCGGATATGCCTCGAAACCTGCCATACGAAGGAAAGCTACCAATGTTCCTGCAATATCCTTACATACGCCACAACGGTCGGTATAGTTCATTTTCAGATTATGCAAAGTGAAGCCTTCACCCTTTCCCATTGTAATTCCAGCATAACGGATATTGTCGGCCACCCAGTGCGTAAGAACTGCAATTTTCTCCATCTCCGTTTTCTTGCCTTTTATCAGTCCGTCAACTTTCTTCTGCGCTTCAGGTATGGCATTGAAACTGCCGTAATCTTCGTTCACCTTATTGAACCAGCGTGATTTCTCCATCCAGTCAGGAGTAGTTGACATCATAAGTTTAGGAGCGGCATCGAAAAGATCTACCATATTAGGTTCCTTATCGAAAGGCATTACATCGTCCATAGCAAATGTATATACCTTCCTTCCATCCTCATAACGCATAGATGAGGAACATTCACCCTGATAGAACTGAAACTGAAGTTCTTTTTCCATAGGCATCCCCACTCTGTAGACTTTTCTCATGGTTGGCTCTGAAACCCAGAAAGGTACAATATCATAGAACTGTCCGCGCATAGGAGGAATAAAACGAGAATTATCTTCATTCTCCGCTCCAAGAAGTGCATATGTGAAACCTTTCTTATCTATCTCATAATAGATTATATCTCCCGGTTTCAGATTATCAAGCTGTAACATAATCTGCCTTGCACCCCAGTAAATCATTCTTGCAGGTGCCGCATAATCACAGGTCTTGCTAACGTCCACTTCGGTATATGTACCGTCCTCATGATAAACCCTGACAACTTTGAACCTTGCAGCGGCAGTCAAAGGGTCATAATCATACTTCAGAACACGGTTTGTAACCACTCCCTTCAGGTTTTGTATCTTAATGGCCTTTACTACAGAGAATGCTCCCTGTCCGGTAGGCTGTACAGACACATTTGTACTGTCAAGCAAAGTGACAGATGCATAGTTTGAAAATTTGTCCGTGTCAAGCCATTTCTTATATTTGGCAAACGGACTTGCCAAAGAGTTTGCAGAGGCAACAAACAAAGATGCAAACAGGAAAAGAACTTTAGTCTTCATATTATTATTGCTTTGCAGGTTAATACTACTTTATCAGAACTGGAACATTGCAGTAAACACTATACGGTTATTCTTCACAATATTGGTATCAAATACCTTACCCTTGGAATCATTCTTTCCATACCATGCTCCTGTCCATGAATATTCCATTCCGAATTTCCAGTTAGGAATATTGTATGTAAGTTCGGCTGACGCACTTGATAGCTGGTCAAGATTTGTACCTGTACCAATCAGGCTTGAAACCTCTTCCCTTGCTCCAAGATTTTTAAGATATCCGGCAAAAACGCCGAAACGCAACCTGCTTCCGTAAACCATATTTACCCATGAATGAGATACTCTCAGAGGCGCATATTCCTGCTCGCCTGTACGTGTATCTACATAAGTCACTCCGTATCCGCCAACTGTACTTGTCATCGTAAGGTTTGTACTTAATAAAGTCTTTGCAGAGAATGAAAATTTATCTTTCACATATTTCACATGAGCTTCACCGGAAACACCAGTGATACGTTCGTTCACCTTATATACTCCATTGCCTGTTTCCGACTGTGTACGCGGAGTCATTGACGATACATGCACACCTGCACCAAGAATCATACCCAAAGTTCTGTAGTCGGCTCCAAAATAGAATTCAGGCACACAACTGTTCTTTATGAAATTTTGGCTTTTAGCAGTTGCCGTAGTTCCCGGAGTATTGTTCGCAGGACCTACAGAAAGATACTGCGACTGCCATATGGCTGATGCAGTAAGTACAAATCCCTGAGTGGTAAATCTGTATCTCAACTGTGGAGCACGGCTGAAAGGCTGAAACGGAGCACCCATATTCAGATTCAGAATATCCGGAGCAACATCACCGTAAAGAGGATGCCATGTCTGACCTACAAGCAAAGCAGATTTACCCCAATCGAGATTGAAATATACATGACGCATACGCAACATCGAGAATGAAGTACCTGAACCACGGAAATCAACTTCCAACTTAGCCGAAGTCTTTATCTTTCCCATCAGTTTAGGTCCGTCGATTTCAACTCCCAGTCGGGAATAAAGTGTATAGAAACCACCGTTAGCAAAACTGTTGAGGTCTTTTCCGTCCGAGTCCGGTGAAATATTCTTAGGATACATATAGAACAATCCGTCAACCGTTTCCGAATTGGCTCTTGAGTTATAGAACAGGTCGGTACGAACCTGACCATAGAATTTATAATCAAAACCTTTCTTTTGGGCCATCATCAACCCCGGTAAAGCCACAAAGGCCAATAAAACTAAACTTTTCTTCATCTCTACCCAATATTTTTTATTCCAGATACACCGCAGTACCAGAAGCTGTCACCATTAGCATACTTCCGTTTCCTCCTACAGTTTCAAAATCAAGGTCTATACCTATTACTGCATTTGCTCCAAGACGCATAGCCTCATCACACATTTCTTTCATCGCACTATCTTTTGCCTGACGCAAAACCTCTTCGTAAGAACCGGCACGTCCACCTACGATATCGCGAATACTTGCAAACAAATCTCTGAACATGTTTGCACCTATTATAGTTTCACCGGAAACTATTCCATAATAATGCAGAATACGTCTGCCTTCCACATTATTCGTTGTTGTCATTAACATATCATCTATATTTTAGTGTTTAACAGATTTTCTATACCATGTCACAAACCATATTGCAGCTATTATAACACATGCCGCTCCTCCCCAATAAGATACAGCAGGCGAAAGACTGAAACCTTCCGGTGCTATCAATATATATGTAGAACATACGCATGTCATAAACAAGGCAGGAATGAGAGTAACCCAATAGTTCTTCTTATTCTTGACCAGATAGACAGTTATAGCCCAAAGTGTAAATACAGAAAGAGTCTGATTACACCATGCAAAATATCGCCAGATAATCTTAAATCCTTCTGCATTACTGAAACTGAACACAAGGAGTCCCACTGTAAGAAGGAAGATAGGAATACATATCAGCAGACGTTTTGCAATGCTTCTCTGTTCGATACCAAGGAAATCGGCAACAATAAGTCGTGCAGAACGGAGTGCCGTATCACCGCTGGTGATAGGAGCAGCCACGATACCCAATATAGCAAGTATTCCACCAAAAGTTCCGAGCCATTGATTTGAAATATCCGTAGCCACCTTTGCACCCGAATAAGCTATACCAGTAGCCTGGTCCATAATTCCGTTTTCGTGGAAGAAATATGTTGCAGCCGCAGCCCAAATCAAGGCTACTATACCTTCCGTTACCATTGCACCATAGAATATAGGACGGCAATGCTTCTCATTTACCATACATCTTGCCATAAGCGGCGACTGTGTGGCATGGAAACCGCTTATTGCTCCACATGCAATGGAAATGAACATCATCGGGAAGATAGGATTCTTCTCATATTTTGTTCCGAAACCGTCCCACATTTCAGGCAGTTCAGGCGACTTGACGTAAAGCATTACAAGGATTCCTACAGCCATAAACAGCAGGGCAAAAGCAAACAGCGGATAGATGCGGCCGATGATTTTGTCGACAGGAAGCATTGTGGCAAGGATGTAATAAATGAATATCACTATCATCCAGAAATACATATCCATATAATCAGGAGTCATACCGGCCAATAATTCTGCCGGACCTGACACAAACACCGCACCCACGAGTATCATAAGAAGTACGGTAAAAATACAAGCCACTTTCTTTGTTGTAAGACCGAGATATCGTCCTATAATCTCAGGAAGACTCTCACCCGAATTGCGGATGGAAAGCGCACCTGAAAAGAAATCGTGCACAGCTCCGGCAAATATAGTACCGAATACTATCCAAAGATAGGATGCCGTACCGAACTGAGCTCCCATTATAGCTCCGAAAATAGGGCCAAGACCGGCAATGTTAAGAAACTGAATCATAAAAATCTTCCACGTAGGAAGAGGAATAAAATCCACCCCATCGGCCATAGTTACGGCAGGAGTCTTGCGTGATGAATCCGGCTGGAAAAGTCTGTCAACATACTTTCCGTAAACCAGATAACCTACAATAAGTAATACTAAAGCTAAACTAAATGTTATCATAATATTTTTTGTTTGATTTTTATCGTCTTGAGTTGCAAAAATAATGTTATTTAGTCAGAAATAAAACATAAAATCACATATTAGCATCATAAAGAAGTTTTTTCGGCAAACTCTCACTATCTTTGCATACAAAATTCAATAATATGCAAAGAATCATAACTATTATATCCCTGTTGATAATATTTATATCAAATATTTCCGCATCCTCCAAATATGAAATAAGAGCTGCATGGATAACGACCATAGGAGGTCTTGACTGGCCTAAGACAAAAGCCACTTCCGGATATGGAATCAAGCTGCAGAAAGAAGAACTATGCAGACACTTAGACATGCTGAAAAGAGCCAATTTCAACACCGTTCTGTTTCAGACCAGACTGAGGGGCGACGTAATATATCCTTCGATATACGAAACTTTCGCAGAATCACTTACCGGAAGAACAGGTGGCAATCCGGGGTATGACCCTCTGAAATTTGCCATCGAAGAATGCCACAAGCGCGGTATGGAACTTCATGCGTGGATGGTATGCATCCCGGCCGGGAATGACAGACAGGTAAAACTGCTTGGCAATAAATCTGTTGTAAAGAAAAAGCCGTCGATGTGCATCCACTTCAAAAGGGCATGGTATCTGGATCCGGGCAATCCTGAAACGTCCGGATATCTATCTGCCATGGCAAAGGAAATAGTTATGAATTATGATGTAGACGGAATTCATTTAGATTATATCAGATATCCGGAAAACGGAGAAAACTTTCCCGACGCAAAGACATTCAAAAAATACGGAAAAGGAAAAAGCCTTGCACAATGGCGTAGGGATAATATCACAGAGATAGTAAGAAAAATCCATAATGAAGTAAAGAATATAAAGCCGTGGGTGAAGATAAGCAGTTCTCCTGTAGGCAAATACAACGATACACGCAGATACAGTTCAAAAGGCTGGAATGCATACAATGCCGTTTATCAGGACGCAAAGCTATGGCTGGAATCAGGTATTCATGATGCAGTATTCCCTATGATGTATTTCCGCGACAATCAGTTCTATCCGTTCGCTCTCGACTGGCAGGAAAACAAACACGGCCGATGGGTAGTGCCCGGATTGGGAGTATATTTCCTTGAGCATAAAGCCAAAGAATGGGATATTGACGAGATAATGAGGCAGATACATTTTATCAGAAATAACAGACTGGACGGACAGGCATTCTTCAGAAACGAATTTCTGATGAAAAACACATGTGGACTAACTGACAGCCTGACACACAAATTCTACTCTTCACCGGCTGCCGTACCACCTATGACATGGCAGGACAGCATTCCCCCATCTCCACCTTGTAACGGAAATATTTCTTATACAGCAGATGGTATTGTCTTGAAATGGGAAAAACCTGATTCATGCAAAAGAGGAGAAATATCATACAGAATATATGCATCAACGATATATCCGGTCGATACGGACAATGCCAATAACATAATTTGTCTAAAAAACAGCTGCAGCGATTTCAAATACACATCAAGCGACTGTGACAATCTTTTTTGGGCAGTCACAAGCATTGACAGATATGGCAACGAAAGCTGTCCGCTGGAACTGAACACTCCGGACAGTAATGAGCTATTAGTATGCGTAAACAAACTACCTGAATTCATAGAAGGAAGTTCTATTATTATAAATGACATTACGGGTATAGAACTTTTCAGGACACAAAGCAAACCTGAAGAAATAATCAAAAAGTTGAAAGAGGGAATATATAAAATACAAATTATGTTTCCTGATAAAAGAATAAGAGATATTACTTTATTTGTTACAGACAAACGCAGATAGATAAAATACATTACGTCATAAATATTTGTATATCTGTAAATCATGTAAACAATAATAATCTGTTATGCAAGTTTTTACAAATAAAGTCTGCGAAACATTATCACATAAATAATTGTTTTACATTCAGAATAAAAAAAGAATTTCAAGAGTTACAAAGAAAGAGATGCAGACATTGGAGATAGAAAATTAAGCCATACCAACAAGCCGATATGAAAACACTTTTCCACAAATGTCTTAATCAACATCTAAAAGGAATCTAGTGCTTTGACGTTTCGAAACACCATATCCAAATTATAAAAAAATAGAGAACTCTCTAAATTACTACCCATTACTTTATCCTGTATCTTAATTAGTTATAACATTATTTATTAGATGGTACAAAATTACAAAAGTATGTAATAACAAAAAAACAATTAACCAAGTTATTTGATTACAAAATATAACACACGTATTAGTTTAATGTAAACACAAATTACAATTTGACACTATTTCCCAAAAACTACTTTATTTTTGAATATTTATACAGCTATTTTTCATTAATAAAGAAAGATTCTTATAGAATATCCATTATATCAATCCAGAAGCATAAATATTGTTAATCCGTATATTTATGACATTAAAATACATATCGAAAATATACTTAGAAGAAAATATTTAAGATAGCATTCTGACATTTTGATTTTGAAATCAATCGAGGATAACGTATATCGATATTCCCATAAACAAATTACAGAAAACACTATTCTCAGAGATTGGAGCGAAACACTTTATATACTAATTTGACATATTAAACATCATATTGAAAGACATTATACACACAGACAAGACATAAAACAGAAATAAATAGGATATAATATCCATTTATCAATATAATTTTCACATTATCAGTAAACAAAATAGAGCAAAAACAAGACCTAAAAATATCGGAAGCAAAACGCTTAGAAGAATCTGACAAAATTTATAGTCGTTTTTATAAAACGCTTAGGCATTTTTATTCGTTTTTGGGGATAAAGAAATTTTTTAGTCGAGAATAGAATTGTTAACAAACAATATTTAATTAACAATTACAAGCATTTTAGAATACAATTCGCCATATAAACAAACAGAATTCTTTAACAGACTTAACACTTACATTCTAAATCATACAAAACGTAAAATCTAATTTTTCATCACATTCCTAATTTGGTATTCATTTTTAATGCCAATACACAGACTTACCTTACATTTTGTCATTATCAGTTTTTCAGATTTATAGTACTGCCAATAAAAAGAAACAGTTGGAATACTGTATCAATTTACAATATTCCAACTGAATTTATTATTAGAAATAAGTCTGTCAATCCTGTTTCACCTGAGTAACGAGCACCTTGTCTATTCTTGCTCCGTCCATATCAACAACTTCAAAGTTGAATCCGTTCCACTGCATCGTTTCGCCGCTCTGCGGAACGTGCTGCAGATTCTGGAGGATAAGTCCTCCGAGTGTATGAAAGTCCGATTTCTCGAACAGTTCAGGGCGGTTGAAGTAATTAAGGAAGTCGTACATCGGGCACTGACCGTCTACCAACCAGCCATCGTTATTTACTCGCTTGATGATATCCGGCTCATCGTCGGCGTCGTCCACTGTACCTACAAGCCCTTCAAGGATGTCTTTAAGGGTGATTATACCTGTACATGCACCAAATTCATCGCACACAAGAGCACGGCTTATTTTTTTCATTTTCATCTGCTCGAGCACCTTATATACATTCATATTCTCGTGGAAGAACACTGCATCCTGTGTCAATGATACCAAGTTGAAATCGTCTTCGTGCAAATGCAGAACAAGATCCTTAAGGTGTATCACTCCCTTCACATGGTCTAAATCGCCATCGGCTATAGGATAAAATTCATAAAGATTGTCGCTCACTATACTCTTTACATCTTCCACTGTCATATCAGTATCAAGCCATACTATATCCGATTTGTGAGTCATTATAGAACCAACCTTCAAGTCACCCAATAGGAAAACGCGCTGCATGATGTCCTGCTCCACCGGCTGTACTTCTCCGTCTTCGGCACCTTCCTTAATAATAGACTTGATTTCTTCTTCAGTCACCTTATTGTCTTCTTCCTTGATACCAAGCAGGTTAAACATTACTTCAGTACTCTTGGCCAATAACCACACAAACGGAAGAGCAATAACGGAAAGGACATTCATCGGCCGGGCCATAACCTTTGCGGCTTTTTCTGCCATACTCATACCTATACGCTTCGGAACGAGCTCACCCAAAATTATAGTCAGATATGTAACTACCACTACGATTAAGCCCTGAGCCAGGCCATTGGCATAAGAAGAAGATACTCCCCAGGTTTTCATAGCTTCTGTCAGATCCACAGCTATCTGGTTTCCTGAATAAATACCGGTAAGGATTCCGATGAGAGTAATACCTATCTGTACTGTAGAAAGAAATCTGTCCGGTTCGTTTGCAAGTTTTAAAGCTGTTTTAGCAGATTTGTTTCCGTTTTTAGCGTCAGCGGAAAGACGTGATTTACGGGCTGATATAAGTGCTACCTCGGACATCGCAAAAACACCGTTGAGCAATATCAACCCGATGATAATAAAGACTTCGTTCATAAATATATTAAATGTTTTCAACAGCAAAAATAATAGATTGTTCACTCTAAAGACGAATTAATAACATTCTATTAGAAAGTTTTAACAATATGAATACTGCCATTTTCGGGCAATACCTAAAAATGATTAGAGAGGAGGTAAAATACAGAAAAAATATACCTAAAAATAGCGATTGCATAAAAATGGAGACGGCAGTAATTTTGCATCCGGAATTAAAGGTATTAGAAAACATATTTATAAGGTATTAGTTTATGAGCAAAACACTGTGGAGTCAGTATTCTAAAGTTTTATTTCTTTTTGCCGCAATGGCATTTTGCATTACAGCTAAAGCAGAGATACAGAAAGTAATTCTTTCGGGTAATGTGAAATCGACAGACAAGAGTCCTGTGGATTTTGCAACTGTCTATCTGAAAGATACTAACTTCGGATGTACTACTGACGAAAGGGGTGAATACAGTCTTAATGCTCCGGCAGGAAATTACACACTTGTGGTTTCGGCCATAGGGTTTGAGACATACGAAAAGAGTATCACAATAGGCAGCCACAACAGCAAACACAGAATTACGCTTAAACCGTCGGTGACAGAGCTTGACGAGGTAGTGGTGGTTTCCAATGGTGTCAGCCGCCTGAAACGTTCGGCATTCAATGCTGTGGCGGTTGACACAAAAGAAATGAAAAACAGTACGAAAAGCCTCAGCGACGCACTTGCAAAAGCTCCGGGTATGAAACTCAGAGAATCTGGAGGTGTAGGCTCGGATATGCAGATGATGCTTGACGGATTCAGCGGCAAACATGTGAAGGTTTTCATCGATGGTGTTCCGCAGGAAGGTGTGGGAAGTTCATTCGGCCTCAACAATATCCCGGTTAATTTTGCAGAAAGAATAGAGGTATATAAAGGTGTTGTTCCCGTAGGCTTCGGCTCGGACGCCATTGGAGGAGTTATCAACATCGTTACAAACAAGAAAAAGCGTAACTGGTTTCTTGATGCTTCATACTCATACGGTTCGTTCAATACGCACAAATCGAATATCCACTTCGGCCAGACTCTGAGGAACGGATTTACTTATGAGATAAATGCTTTCCAGAATTACTCGGACAACAATTATTACATAGACGGTTCGATAAAGGATTTCGAAACCGGAAATATCAATGCTGGAATAGGCAGAGTGAAAAGATTTAATGACACTTATCACAATGAAGCTGTAATCGGAAAAATTGGCGTAGTTGACAAGGGATGGGCAGACCGACTTATGCTCGGATTTACCTATTCGAATATGTATCAGGACATACAGACCGGTGTACGTCAGAATATTGTCTATGGCGAAAAGCACAGAAAAGGGTATTCGCTTATGCCTTCGGTGGAATACAGAAAGAGAGACCTTATACTAAAAGGACTTGAACTGACACTGACAGGAAACTACAACAGAAACACCACTTATAATGTAGACACAGCAGCCTATGAGTACAACTGGTTGGGCGACAAAAAACTGATGAATACCCGCGGCGAACAGTCATATCAGTATTCGCGTGCGGATAATGACAACTGGAACAGTACCCTCACACTGAACTACAGAATAGGCAAGGCTCATTTCATTACATTTAATAATGTGTTCAATGCTTTCCGACGCGAAAACACTTCGCTACTGACAAAGGAAGAACAGACGGACCCTATAGAAAAACGTACAAGAAAAAATATCAGTGGGCTTTCATACAGACTGATGATGTCGGAGCGGTGGAACTTTTCAGCTTTCGCAAAGCAATATTTACAGTATGTGTCCGGTCCGCAAGCCACTGACGCAAATAATTCAGACTTTGTGCGTACAGATAGAAAAGTAAGCTCAACAGGCTACGGAGCGGCAGGTACATTCTTCGTAATACCGTCATTGCAGATTAAACTCTCTTATGAAAAAGCCTACCGTCTGCCTACTATAGAAGAAATGTTCGGTGACGAAGACCTGGAAATGGGTGATGTAAGTATCCGTCCGGAGAACAGCGACAATATAAATCTGAATATCAGCTATAACAAAACCTTCGGTAAACACAGTGTTTATGTAGAAGGAGGACTTGTATATCGCGATACAAAGGATTATATACAAAGAAACATTGCCGACCTTAGCGGTGGCAAGATGGCTGCAACGTATATAAACTACGGAAAAGTCCTAACTAAGGGAGTCAATGCTTCTGTAAGATACGGTTTCAGCAACCGGCTGAGTATCGGAGGGAATTTCACCAGAATGGATGTAAGGGACAATCAGGAAATGGCAATTGGAACGAATCAGCCCAATTTAGCTTATAAGGAACGTATGCCAAACATTCCTTATATGTTTGCCGATTCGGATATAAACCTCTACTGGCACAACTTGTTTGAGAAAGGCAATACACTGACTTTTACATACGACAACCAGTATCTGCACAGCTTTTCATACTATTCGCAAGTGATAGGCTCAAGCAGCGACTACATTGTACCAAACCAGTTTTCGCACAACATAAGCCTTTCATACAGCATGAAGAAAGGAAGATACAACATTTCCTTCGAATGCCGCAACCTGACGGATGAAAAGCTATACGACAATTTCAGCCTTCAGAAAGCTGGAAGGGCTTTCTACGGAAAACTGAGAATATATTTATTTAATGAATAAATTAATAATTAAAAATTAAGTATGAAAAATCTTATCAAAAGTGCAGCTATAGTATGTGGAATAGCTGTTTCTGCAACATCTTGTACAGAAGAGAATATAGACAACAACAATAATAACAATGCCTCAAAAGGACAATACGTGATAGCTGCATCGGTTACGGCATCCGGGAATACCACAAACGTACTTCTTACAGCTTCATCACTCGACAAAGGTACTGTCTCGACAAGAAACAACGGTCTTGTGAACGATGGGGCTACACAGTGGATATACTATAACAACCAGTATCTTTACGGACTGGCATATAATCAGGGAAATGCGGGTGTAACCACATCATTCATACTCGATGCAAACAATGATATCAAGAAGAGAAACGGTGAATTCGCCATCAGACGATTTACGACTTTCGGCACATACGGAAAATATATCATGACCACTTCTACAGGCGACGGGCCAACAGAATGGAACGACGAGAACGGTTACACTCCGAAATCATTCCTTATTTCTTACTTGGATGCCGCAGGAGAAAAATACACCACAAACGATACTAAAAACGAGAAGTATCTGTCGGAAAATTTCCTTGGCAACGGAGAGTATGTAACTTTAGCCGGACTTTTTGAAAATAACAGAAAAATATTTTCTGCTGCCATTCCTATGGGACTGAGCCAATATGGAACAAAATTTGAGAATGGGAAATGGGTTTTGCCAGGCAATGAGGATTTGATAAAAAAAGAAGCAGGCGGCAGTGGAAGCAGCTCATACAAAAAAGATGAACTGCAGTGGACACAATACCCGAATGAATGCCACATAGCAATCTTCAATGACGAAACTCTTACAGAAAAGAAAATCATCACTACTGACAAGATAAGCTATGCGGCAGGGAGAATGAAATCGCAGTACTACCAGATGGTCTGGAGCGCAGGCAACGGTGATATTTATGTTTTCTCACCAAGCTATGCCAAAACCATGACAGACAGCCGACAGCAGACTACACTGCCGGCCGGAGTGGTAAGAATACCTGCCGGAACAGAGGCTTTTGACGATTATTACTGCAACATAGAAGAACAGTCGGGTGGAAAATCATTCATGCGCTGCTGGCCTATAGCTGACGACTATTTCCTTTTGCTAATGTACGACCGTCCATTCTCTGAAACAGGTTATACGGCAAATAAGCTTGCAATCTTCAAGGCAGAGGACAAAAAGCTTACTTATGTTACCGGACTGCCTTCCGACATAAGCGGATTCGGCAACACTCCATATGTGGAAAACGGGAAAGCTTATATAGTGGTAACTACTACTTCAGGTTATCCGGCAATATACAAAATAGACTCTGCTACAGGTAACGCAACAAAAGGACTAACTGTAGAAGCTACACAACTTTCGGGTGTAGGAAGACTTAATGTAACGGAATAAAAATGTTTAATCAGAATGAAAAAACTACTACATAAGATACATCTCTGGCTTTCTATCCCTTTTGGGCTGATAATCACTGTAATATGCTTCACAGGTGCCACACTGGTATTTGAACAGGATATCACACGTGCCCTGAACAAGCATCTTTATCAGGTGGAGATTCCTCAGGGAAAAGAAAGACTGAGTCCTTCGGAGGTTATAAATATCGTACAGGACAGACATGACGAAATGGAAATTTCGTCTGTCAGCATCCCGAAAGCCGCAGATGCCACATACCAGATTAGCTTCAGCAATGGCGGAAAGAAAGTTCTTTTCGTAAATCCTTATACCGGTGAAAGCATAGGATGGTCGAAGGCATACCCTTTCTTCCAGACTATGAGAAAACTGCACAGATGGTTTCTTGACGCTCCGAAAAGCAAAGAAAGCATATCGGCCGGAAGAATGATTGTGGGAATATCTACCATAGCGATGACGGTAATTCTAATAAGCGGATTGGTGATTTGGATTCCACGTACACGTAAAGCATTGAAAAACAGGCTTACTGTAGCGTGCGGCAAAGGCAACAGAAGGCTGATATACGACTCGCACGTAGCACTCGGTTTCTATGCCACAATATTCCTCCTGCTTATGGCCCTGACAGGACCTACATGGTCGTTCGGATGGTACAAGGAAGCAGCATACACTTTATTGGGAGCTGAACCACAAACTTCCAATCAACAATCCGGACACTCTCACGGACATACCGACAAAAAAGAAAGTAGTAACACGGAGCGCAAACAGGATTATACAATAGCATACGATGTTGTCCTGAAGGAGATACAGGATATCTATACTGATTATAACTATATCAAACTGAGCAAAAACGAGGCTACTGTTTTGCTGAACAAATTTGGATACAAATATAAATCGGACAAAGTAAAGTTCAATCCAAAGACCGGCGTAATAACATCTGTCAAAAAATTCGAAGAAAATACTGTAAGACAGAACCTAAGATGGCTGATTTATTCGCTACACGTAGGAACATGGGGTGGTCCGCTGACTAAAGTCCTATATTTCATAGCAGCTCTGATAGGTGCCACTCTCCCACTGACAGGCTATTATCTCTGGATGAAAAAGAAGAAAATAATATAAATAAAAATGGCTTAAATATTTTTTATATAGTCACGACGGTGTTTCTGCAAGCATCGTCGTGATTTGCATTTGCCGGATTGTATTTTTCCCATATAACGATTTGATAAAAAATAAATATGTATCTTTGCAATGTAAATTGAGTATAACATGAATAAAATAAAGGTATCATCTCCTGAAAAAATAACAGCAAACATACAGTTGCCTTCGTCAAAGAGTATATGCAACAGGGCACTTGTTATCAGGGCATTGTCGAAAAATGAGGATAAGAACATTGACAATCTGTCCGACTGCGACGACACAAGTGTAATGATAAAGGCTCTGGAAAATATGCCGGAAACGATAGATATTATGGCTGCCGGAACAGCAATGAGATTTCTAACAGCTTATCTTTCGGTTACGGAAGGGGCACATGTTATTACGGGAACTGAAAGAATGAGACAACGCCCGATAAAAATCCTGGTGGATGCTCTTAGAAGTATCGGGGCAGATATAGAATATACAGAGAACGAAGGATTCCCTCCTCTGAGAATCAAAGGGGGCAAACTTGAAGGAGGAGAAATCTCTCTTCCGGGAAATGTAAGTTCACAGTATATCTCGGCTCTTATGATGATAGGTCCTGTTCTTAAAAACGGATTAAGACTTAAGCTTACTGGTGATATAATCTCACGCCCGTATATCAATCTGACGATAGAGATTATGAGGGAATTTGGCGGAAAGGCTGAATGGACAGGTGATAACCTAATAACAATTTATGCCCAACCTTATAAGGCAATCCACTATTATGTGGAAAGTGATTGGAGTGCAGCGTCTTACTGGTATGAGATGGCAGCTCTCTCGGACGACGCATGTATAGAACTTCCGGGACTTTTTGAAAAGAGTTTTCAGGGAGATTCCAAAGTGGCCGAACTGTTTGAACAGCTTGGAGTAATCACCGAATATGGCGACAAGTGTGTTACGCTCAGGAAAAGCGGAAAGCATACTGAGAAGATGGAGTATGATTTCGTAAATCAGCCTGACTTGGCGCAGACTTTTGTTGTGAACTGCTGCATGATGGGAATTCCATTCCGTTTCAGCGGCCTGCAGAGTCTTAAGATAAAGGAAACAGACCGTATGGCGGCTCTGATAACCGAAATGAAAAAATTAGGTTACACCATATCGGAAAGCAAGGGTTCGGTATTGTCATGGAACGGTGAAAGATGTGAAAGTGAAATAAACCCTGCAATTGACACGTATGAGGATCACAGAATGGCTATGGCGTTTGCCCCTGCTGCACTGAAACTCAAGAATATAAGAATAAACAATCCGCAAGTGGTTTCCAAATCTTATCCGGGATTCTGGAATGACTTGAAAAAGTCCGGTTTCATCATTACGGAGGAATAATATTATGTGGATATTGATAATTGCACTTATAGGAGTAACACTGTTCGGACTTATTGCCGGATATTTCTATAACCGAAACATCCAGAAGAAAATAGAAAAGGGTGAAATAGCCGAAGAACCGGAAGTGGTGGAAGTGGACAGCGAATGTTGCGGACAGCACGAAACCTGCGAGAAAGACAGTCTTCTTGCCGCAGTGAGCAAAAAAATAGAATATTATGATGATGATGAGCTGGACCGATTCAAGGGACGTCCATCCGACAGCTACACTGAAGAGGAAGTCGAGGAATTCAGAGATATCATGTATTCCACTCAGGAAGTGGAAGTGGCAGGATGGTGCAGAAGCCTGCAACTACGCGGTATAGAATTTCCTGACGAACTTAAAGACGAACTGTTCCTTATTGTGGGGGAACGGAGAGTACATTGATTGTAAGTTTGTAAGTTTATTAGTTTGTTTATGCAATCTAAGAACTCAAAAACTTAAAAACTCAAAAAACTTAAAAACTCAAAATATATGTCCGATTTCATAGAACTGTTCCAATATACATTTTTCCAGAACGCGCTATTGGGAAGTCTTTTTGCAAGCATAGCCTGTGGCATAATAGGTACATACATTGTAACAAGAAGACTTGTTTTCATTAGTGGCGGAATTACGCATGCGTCATTCGGAGGAATCGGAATAGGGCTGTACACCGGTATCTCCCCCCTGCTTACCGCTGCGATTTTTTCTGTCCTGTCGGCATTCGGTGTGGAATGGCTGAGCAAAAGAAGCGATATGAGGGAAGATTCAGCCATTGCAGTATTCTGGACATTAGGTATGGCAGTGGGAATTATCTTCAGTTTCTTGGCTCCGGGATTTACACCTGAACTGTCTTCTTTCCTATTCGGGAATATACTCACCATTACGCTCAGCGACATTATCCTGCTCTGCATAATCAGTCTTGCATTGGCTATATTCTTTACAGTATTCCTGAGGCAGATAGTATCAATAGCATTCGACAGGGAATTTGCCCGCTCACAGCATCTGCCGGTAGCACAGTTTGAATATGTACTGATGATGTTTATAGCACTTACCATTGTGGCCTGCCTGAGAATGATTGGCATAGTTCTTGTGATATCACTGCTCACACTGCCACAGATGACAGCAAACCTGTTTACATACAGTTTCAGGAAAATCATACTGCTGTCGGTCGTTATAGGCTACATCAGTTGTCTTGGAGGGCTGCTGCTATCGTATCATCTGCAGGTTCCGTCGGGAGCATCAATCATATTTACTTCTATAGTGATATATGCAATAGCGAAACTGATAAGCTCAATAAAAACCAAGAACTAAAAACTTAAAAACTCATATAAGTATGGAAATAAAGATTAATTCATTAGATCAAATCCACGAGGTAGCGAAACAGTTCATCGCCGAAATGGGTGACAATACAGTTTTTGCATTTTATGGCAAAATGGGTGCCGGCAAGACTACATTCATAAAGGCTGTATGTGAGGAACTTGGAGTGACAGATGTGATAAACTCTCCTACGTTTGCAATAGTAAACGAATATCGTTCTGAAACTGCCGGAGAACTGATTTATCATTTCGACTTCTACAGAATAAAGAAGATTGAAGAAGTTTACGACATGGGATACGAAGATTATTTCTACAGTGGAGCGCTTTGTTTCATAGAATGGCCGGAACTGATAGAAGATTTGCTCCCTGGAAATACAGTTAATGTATATATAGAAGAAGCTGAAGACGGAACACGTTCTGTACGCTTCGATGCCGAATAAACATGATTGCACATTATATAATTCAGTCGGTTTTCGTACTGGTAGGAATCTTGGCTTTACTGGCATCTGTATTCAACTGGGAATGGTTTTTCACTGCCCAGAACTCACAGTTCATCGTCAAAGCATTGGGAAGGAACAGGTCGAGAGTTTTCTATGCCTTGTTGGGCATTGGGATGATAGCGGCAGGAGTATATTTCTTTCTGTCTGTACAGGAAACTATGATGATGAAATAAATATATAAAAGCAAAGGCGGCCAGAAAGCCGCCTTTTACTTTTTATGACTGTATTTTATTACTTCAACGGAGTATTTTCCAGAGTTGCAATAAGGAAATCATAGAATTTCTGAACTGAAGGTATGTTGCAACGTTCTTCCGGAGTATGAGGACACTGCAGTGTCGGGCCGAATGAAATCATATCCAATCCCGGCATTACAGCACCGATAATACCACATTCAAGACCTGCATGGATAACCTTCACTTCCGGTTCTTCGCCAAACTGTGCCTTGTAAGATGCTTTCATGGCATGAAGTATAGGAGAATTTACGTTTGGTTCCCATCCTGAATAGCCTCCTGAACGGACTACGTGCATACCGGCCATTGAGAAACAGCTTTCTATTGATGTATTGCGATAATCCTTCATTGACTCGCGTGAACTGCGTGTAAGAACTTTTACAGCTGCTTTTCCACTGCCAATCTCTACTATCGCAAGGTTAGACGATGTTTCCACTGTATCAGGGATAGTAGGAATAAAGCGTTCCACACCGTTAGGACAAGCAAAGATTGCATCCACAAGGTTATCTCTGATTTCTTCAGGTACCATTGTCTTAGGAAGTTCCACACGTTCGGCAGTAAATGTGATACCTTCTTCTATAGTGGCAAACTCGTCACGCCATACCTGCTCGCACTCGCCTACGAAAGCAAGTACATCTTCTACTTCTGTTTCAGGTACTGTGATTACCACTTCACATTCGCGCGGAATGGCATTTCGCATGTTTCCGCCTTCCCATGACACCAGGCAAGCCTCATCGTAAGTGATAACCTGATTCAGGAAGCGTGCCATAAGCTTATTGGCATTGGCATGTCCCCATCCTATCTGTATTCCGGAATGACCGCCTCGCAAGCCTTTCAGACTTACCTTCAATGCTACGTCTTCAGGGTCTGTTTCTTCTTCCTTATATTCCAATGTAGCTGTCAGGTCTTCACCTCCGGCGCAACCGATATAAAGCTCTCCTTCTTCTTCAGAGTCAAGATTCAGCAATATGTCACCTTCGATAGTGCCAGGTTTCAATCCGAATGCACCGTACATACCGGTTTCCTCGTCGGCTGTGATAAGAGCTACCAACGGACCATGTTTCAGAGTCTTATCCTCCATGACAGCCATGATTGCAGCAACTCCCATACCGTTGTCCGAGCCTAAAGTAGTACCTTTGGCCTTAACCCATTCACCGTCGATGTATGTGCTGATAGGGTCTTTTTCGAAATCGTGTTCTGTTTCTTTATTTTTTTGAGGCACCATATCCATATGTGCCTGAAGAATTACAGTCTTGCGGTTTTCCATACCCGGAGTGGCAGGCTTGCGATAGATGATATTTCCTGCTTCATCCTTAAACGTTTCAACACCGACACTCTTACCGAATTCAAGCAAGAAAGACTGAATTCTCTCCAGATGTCCGGATGGATGAGGAATCTGTGTTATGGAATGAAAATGTTTCCACACATTCTGTGGAGCTAATGAAAGAATTTCGCTCATAGGTTTTGTTTTTTAATTATGAGTTTTGGGTTTATATTGTTTGTTGGCAAGCGGCAAAGCCACTAATCCGTATATGCCTAACAAAATTAGTAAAAAAGTTTGAATACCATGCACTAAAAGTGCAAATATTCCTGCATCGTCCTTACTTACCCCATACATCATCATCATGGTTATGACAGCAAAATGCCATGGACCGGCACCATTAGGGGTAGGTACAATAACAGCTATACTTCCAACTACAAACATCACAAGACCGGGCATAATGCCCAAATCTGCAGAGAAATCGAAGCTGTAGAAAGTGACATAGAACTGCAGGAAATAGCATATCCAAATACCTACAGTATATAGGATAAACAACGGTAAATTGCTCACATGACGTATGGAAAGACATCCCTGCCATATCTCAGATATTATTCCTTTCACCTTAGTGAATATGGAAAAACGTCTTATAAGCAAATATGCGAATATTATCAAAGTCAATATGCAGGCAATGGTGATGTAGAAATTGGTAGAGGCAAAAAGGTGAACGAAGAAGGCAGTGTCAGTACCAGTTTCCTTTATAAATTTAGCAAAAACTCCGGACTGCAACAAAAGAGTGGTAAAAGTTATTATGAGAACACAGACCGAATCGATGATACGTTCTGTAATGACTGTTCCGAGAGATTTGGAAAAAGACACTCCTTCATACTTGGCAAGAATGCCGCAACGTGACACCTCTCCTACTCTGGGAATAACAAGATTGGCTGCATAGGATACGAATATGGCATAAACACTGTTTCTCGCCTTAGGATATTCACCCAACGGAGCCAATGACAGGTTCCACCGCCAGCCGCGAAACAAATGGCCGAATACTCCGAATACCAACGAAAAAAGCATCCACCAATAATTAAAGCCCTCTTCCATCACTGAGAGCATTCTCTTGAAATCAAATCCCTTGTACGTCCAGACAAGGATGGCAGCACCGAGAAGAAGGGGCAAAACAAACTGCCATAATTTATTTAATAGTTTTTTTGATTCACTTCGTACCAAAATCTGAAATTATTTAGATATTATTATGTAACTTTGCACAATGCAAATATACAATGCTTAACTGAATTAATACCACAATATTACAAAGAAATATCAGAATACGGAATGAAATTAGTTAAACCAAAGAAATTTCTGGGACAACATTTCCTGAAAGACCTGCAAGTGGCTAAAGATATAGCCGACACAATAGATACATGTCCTGATATACCTGTGCTGGAAGTCGGTCCGGGTATGGGAGTTCTGACACAGTACCTTATCCCTAAAAACAGGCCTCTGAAAGTTGTCGAACTAGATTTTGAGTCAGTAGCTTACCTAAAAGAGAATTTCGCTGAATTAGGTGAGAATATCATAGAGAAGGATTTCCTCAAAATGAACCTCAACAGCCTGTTTGACGGCAAGCCTTTCGTCCTGACGGGTAACTATCCGTACAATATTTCAAGCCAGATATTTTTCAAGATGCTTGACAACAAGGAAATAATACCTTGCTGCACAGGCATGATTCAGAAGGAAGTGGCCGAACGTATTGCCGCCAAGCCTGGAAACAAGACTTACGGAATACTGAGTGTGATGATTCAGGCATGGTATAATGTGGAATATCTGTTCACAGTGCATGAACATGTATTCAATCCTCCTCCTAAGGTAAAAAGCGCAGTCATCAGAATGACAAGAAACGAAACTCAGGAGTTGGGATGCAATGAAAAGCTTTTCAAACAGATAGTAAAAACTACATTCAACCAAAGACGAAAGACTTTGAGAAATTCCATCTCACCAATCTTAGACAAGGCAAACCCGCTCAGTGCAGACCCGATATTCAACAAAAGACCGGAACAGCTGTCTGTAGAAGATTTTATCGAACTGACAAACAGAGTGGAAAAGGCTCTGGCTCAGCCAGACTTACTAAACCAAGTGGAATAAGAGACTTTTATTCATCATAAACCTCTAAAAGTTAATCAGGATGAACAGCGAAGAAATCAAAAAAATCACGGAACTAATAGAGAATAAGGAACCTGACAAGGCAAAGGAACTCCTTAATGATTTACATCCTGCCGATATAGCAGAACTCTGCAACGAACTGAACGCAGAAAATGCCAGATTTGTCTATCTGCTTCTTGACAATGAAACAGCAGCCGACGTACTCGTGGAAATGGACGAGGATGCACGTAAAGAATTTCTTGACATTCTGCCATCGGAAACAATCGCTAAACGCTTTGTAGACTACATGGACTCGGATGACGCCGTGGATATCATCCGAGAAATGGACGAGGACAAACAGGAAGAAGTCCTGTCGCACATTGAAGACATCGAACAGGCCGGTGACATCGTAGACCTTCTGAAATATGATGAAGATACCGCCGGCGGTCTGATGGGTACGGAAATGGTGATAGTGAAAGAGAACTGGAGTATGCCCGAATGTCTGAGGGAAATGCGTATTCAGGCTGAAGAAATGGACGAAATCTACTATGTATATGTAGTAGACGACGACGAACGTCTGAGAGGTGTGTTCCCACTCAAAAAGATGATAACCAGCCCATCCGTGTCAAAAGTCAAACACGTTATGAAGAAAGACCCTGTATCGGTACATGTGGACACACCTATAGAAGAGGTGGTACAGATAATCGAAAAGTATGACCTTGTGGCTGTGCCTGTAGTAGACAGTATAGGACGACTGGTAGGACGAATCACCGTAGACGACGTTATGGACGAAGTACGTGAACAGGCCGAAAGAGATTACCAGTTGGCATCCGGTCTCTCGCAGGACGTAGAATCAGACGACAACGTATTCAGACAGACTACGGCACGTCTGCCATGGCTTATCATAGGTATGCTCGGAGGAATAGGCAACTCAATGATTTTGGGAAACTTCGACAGTACTTTTGCCGCACATCCGGAAATGGCTTTATATATTCCGTTGATTGGTGGTACAGGAGGAAATGTCGGTACACAGTCGTCGGCACTTGTAGTACAGGGACTTGCCAACAGTTCGCTTGACTCTGCAAATACACTGAAGCAGGTAGCAAAGGAAGCTGTTGTGGCACTGATTAACGCATCTATAATCTCACTGTTGGTATATATATATAACTTTATACGCTTCGGCGCAACTGCAACAGTAAGTTATTCTGTATCTATCAGTCTTTTTGCAGTTGTCATGTTTGCATCTATTTTCGGAACATTAGTCCCTATGACACTGGAAAAACTGAAGATAGATCCGGCTATAGCTACCGGTCCGTTCATATCAATTACAAACGACATTATAGGTATGATGCTATATATGGGAATAACCGTTTTATTGTCATAAGAAAGCTATTCATATTTATTGTAACAGCTATAAAAGTGTAGTATTTTTCTGCCGAAAATAAAAATACTGTACACAAAATTATGATTTTTAAATATTATTTCTTTAATTTGTAATTATAACATTCTAAAAAAAACAGAAAAAGAAACATTCTTAAATATCTACATACGCATGGAAGTTAATGAAACAAACCGCCCGCTAACCGAAGATCAGACAAATGTATCTGAAACTTTGGTTCCTACTGTTGAAGAAACAACAGATAACGTAAAGTATGAACCTAAGCAGACTAAGGAGGAAGTAATACTACGTTTAAAAGAAATAAACAAAAACGCATGTGAAGCAGACAAACAGGAAATTGACCTGCTGAAACAAACGTTTTACAAACTACATAAGGCTGAACAGGAAGCTAACAAAAAGGCCTTTATCGGATCGGGCGGAGACGCCAGTTCCTTTACTCCAAGTCCAGACCCAATGGAAGCAGAAATGAAATCCGTGTTGTCTGAAATAAAGGAAAAAAGAAATTCCATGATAGCTGCATTAGAGAAAGAAAAAGAAGAAAATCTCCAGAAGAAAATGGACATTCTGGAGAAGATGAAGAATCTTACAGATTTATCAGAAGATGCAGGAAAGAACTACAATGAATTCAAGGCTCTGCAACAGGAATGGAATGAGATAAAGTTGATTCCTGCAAACAAAATAAATGAAATATGGAAGACTTATCAGTTGTACACTGAGAAATTCTATGATATGCTGAAGCTCAACAATGAGTTCAGAGAATATGACTTCAAAAAGAACCTTGAACTGAAGACACGTATCTGCGAAGCTGCAGAAAAGTTGGCAGAAGAACCTGACGTGATTTCAGCTTTCCACCAACTACAAAAGTTACATCAGGAATTCCGCGAAATAGGCCCTGTAGCAAAAGAAATGCGCGAAAACATCTGGGCAAGATTTAAAGCTGCATCGACTGCCGTAAACAAAAGACACCAACAGCATTTTGAGGACTTGAAAGAGCAGGAACAAAACAATCTTGACCAAAAGACTGTGATTTGTGAAATAGCAGAAGCTATGGAATACGACAAATTCACAACATTCACCGACTGGGAAGACAAAACTCAGGAAATACTTGCTCTTCAAGCTAAATGGAAAGCCATCGGTTATGCACCGCAAAAAATGAATCTGAAGATTTTCGAAAGATTCCGTGCTGCATGTGATGAGTTTTTCAAGCGTAAAGCAGAGTTCTTCAAGAATGTGAAAGAAAACATGTCGCTGAATCTTGAAAAGAAAAAAGAACTGTGCGAAAAGGCTGAAGCACTGAAAGACAGTACTAACTGGAAGGAAACTGCAGACATCCTGACAAAGCTCCAGAAGGAATGGAAGACAATAGGTCCTATACAGAAAAAGTACTCGGATGCTGTATGGAAACGCTTTATCGGAGCGTGTGATTACTTCTTTGAACAGAAAGCCAAAGCTACATCTTCTCAGCGTTCGGAAGAACTTGAGAATTTAAGTAAGAAAGAGGCTGTTCTGAAACAGATAGAGGAACTTGAAAAAACTGAAGTTTACAATGAAACTATAGGAGACAAAATCAAATCACTGATATCGGAATGGAACAGTATCGGTTTTGTTCCTTTCAAGGATAAGGACAGACTGTATAAAGAGTTCCGCACTTTAGTAGATAAGATATTTGATAAGGCAAACCTGTCTGCTGCAGAGAAGAAACTTAATACTTATAAATCGGGACTTAGCAAAGAAACAAACCTGTATAAGGAAAGGGAAAAATTAGTAAGAATATACGAAAGAATCAAAAATGAGATAAAGACTTACGAAAATAACCTTGGTTTCTTGAGTTCGTCTTCAAAGAAGGGTAATTCATTGGTAAATGAAATATCAAGAAAAATTGAAAAACTAAAGAATGACCTTGAACTGACTCAGAAGAAGATTGAAGCTATAGATGAAACAATGAAGGAATAATCTGAATATACATTATAAAAACAACGGGAGCCGGACATCAAAAATCCGGCTCCCATTGTTTTTTTGAGGAATTATGGTATTTGCAAAGCTTTTTAAAACACTTTGCAAATACTTTTAAAACATTATTTGCCACTTAACTGTTTGTCCATAGCAGCTGCAGCACGACGGCCGTCACCCATAGCAAGGATTACAGTAGCGCCACCACGAACAATATCACCACCGGCATATATTGTAGGAATAGAAGACTGCATATCTTCATTTACAGCTATTGTACCTTTACGTCCGAGTTCAAGTCCCGGAATAGAATTAGGAACGATTGGGTTAGGAGATACACCTACACTGACGATAGCCATATCTATGCCTATTGTTTCTATTGCACCCGGTATGGCAACAGGACTGCGACGGCCTGAAGCATCAGGTTCTCCAAGTTCCATTTTCTGAAGAACAACCTGTTTTACACGTCCTTTTTCATCTGCAATATATTCGATAGGATTATGCAATGTAAGGAATTCAACTCCTTCTTCCTTGGCATGTTTAATTTCTTCAAGACGAGCAGGCATTTCAGCTTCGGAACGACGGTAGATAATCATCGCCTTTTCTGCACCAAGACGACGTGCTGTACGGACAGAGTCCATAGCAGTATTACCACCACCTATTACGGCTACACGCTTACCAAATGTGACAGGAGTATCAGAATCTTCGCTTGCAGCATCCATCAGATTTACTCGAGTAAGATACTCATTTGAAGACATAATATTGATAGAGTTCTCTCCTGGGATATTCATAAAGTTAGGAAGTCCGGCACCTGAAGCAACAAATACTCCCTTGAATCCTTCATTCTCAAGATCTTCAACGCTTACAGTCTTACCGATGATACAGTCTTTCACGAATTTTACTCCCATCTTAGACAGATTGTCAATCTCTACATCAACAATTTTATTAGGCAGACGGAATTCAGGAATACCGTATTTCAATACACCACCGATTTCGTGCAATGCTTCGAATACTGTTACGTCATAACCCATCTTGGCCATATCGCCGGCAAATGAAAGTCCTGCAGGGCCAGAACCAACTACAGCAACTTTGATACCTTTCTTTTCTGCTATCTCAGGAACAGAGATTTGTCCGCTTTCACGTTCATAGTCGGCAGCGAAGCGTTCCAGATAACCGATAGCAACAGCTTCATGACCCATTTTCAGATGGATACATTTAGACTCACACTGTTTTTCCTGTGGACAAACACGTCCGCAAACAGCCGGAAGTGCACTTGTCTGTTTCAACACACGTGCCGCTTCAAGGAATTCGCCGCGTTCGATATTCTTTATAAATGTCGGTATATTAATTCCTACCGGACAGCCCTCCATACATGAAGGATTTGCACAGTCAAGACAACGTTTTGCTTCTGTAAGAGCCTGTTCTTCGTTAAGACCAAGATTTACTTCTTCCTTACGGCTGTGTGAACGATATTCAGGATCAAGTTCGTTCATATGAACGCGTGGGATAAGAGTACGTTCCTTTGGCTTCATGCTCTTACGCAATTCTTCACGCCACTGTGCAGAACGGTCGTCAGCCGGTTTTACAGCTTCGCATGTATCCGGTTTAGAATCAAGTTTGTGTATTTCTTCTACTTCGATTTCCTTGAATGCTCCCATACGTTTCAGCATTTCATCGAAATCAACCTGATGACCATCAAATTCAGGACCATCTACACAAACAAACTTAGTCTTACCACCGACTGTGATACGGCAAGCACCACACATACCTGTACCGTCCACCATTATAGTATTCAAAGATACATCTGTAGGAATCTCATATTTCTTTGTGAGCAGACAAACGAACTTCATCATTATGGCAGGACCGATGGCAAAACATTTATCCACCTTCTCACGCTTGATAACCTCTTCTATACCTTCAGTTACCAAACCTTTCTTTCCATATGAGCCGTCATCAGTCATGATTATTACTTCATCAGAACTTGCACGCATTTCTTTTTCAAGAATAATAAGTTCTTTTGAACGTCCGGCAAGTACAGTAATCACTCTGTTTCCGGCTGCCTTAAGAGCCTGAACGATAGGAAGCATAGGAGCAACACCTACTCCACCTCCGGCACAAACTACAGTACCGAAATTTTCAATATGTGTCGCCTTACCAAGTGGTCCTACAACGTCATTAATATAATCTCCCTCATTCAGTTCACACAGACGAGTTGAAGACAATCCCACTTTCTGGACAACTAAAGTAATTGTACCTTTTACAGGATCTGCCTCAGCAATAGTAAGAGGCATACGCTCACCTTTTTCGCCTACACGCACTATAACAAAATGACCGGCCTTGCGAGACTTTGCTATCAGAGGAGCTTCTATAACCAATTTAAAAACCTTCTCTGAAAAATGTTCTTTTGAAATAATTTTGTTCATTTTGAGCACTTAAAGTTAGTTATATTTCTGTTTTTCATTCTTTTTGTTTCAACCTCGCAAAGGTATAACAAATAAAAATACTTACAAAAGAAATACATAAAATAACGACAAAACACACTAAAAAAGGACAAATGATGACGATTTATTCTAAAAAAATAAACTTTGATATTAAATAAAATGTATCTTTGCATACGTCTTAAACATTTTGTATTTTGATGAACGAAGTATTGGAAAACATAAAATCAATGATTAATGACGGCAACATTGCCGAAGCCAAAGAAGCTCTGAACATTATTATTAAAGAAAACACAGGAGATACAGATAAGGCTTATTATCTGTTAGGGAATGCCTGCAGAAAGCTTGGCGACTGGCAAGGCGCACTCAACAATTATCAGGAAGCGATAAGTCTAAATCCTGACAGTCCGGCCAAAGAGGCAAGGGCTATGGTTATGGATATTCTGAACTTCTATAATAAAGATATGTTTAATCAATAAACTAAATAAGTATATATGGCTAAAATGAAAGGAGTGGTGGTAGTAAACACCGAGCGATGCAAAGGATGCAATTTATGCGTAGTGGCTTGCCCTCTTAAAGTATTGGCTCTAACTCCAAAGGTAAATCAAAAAGGATATAATTATGTACAGCAGGTAGTAGAAGATACCTGCAACGGTTGTTCTTCATGCGCTATAGTATGTCCGGACGGTTGTCTGACTGTGTATAGAGCTAAATGCGAATAACAATCCCTAATCAAGAACTAACGAAAAAACAAAAAAAATTAATATGGCAGAAGAAGTAGTTCTAATGAAAGGTAACGAAGCCATAGCCCATGCCGCAATACGCATTGGTGTGGACGGATACTTCGGTTATCCTATCACTCCGCAGTCGGAAGTGCTCGAAACACTGGCTGAACAAAAGCCATGGGAAACAACCGGAATGGTTGTACTGCAGGCAGAGAGTGAAGTTGCTGCAATCAATATGGTATATGGTGGAGCAGGAACAGGAAAAATGGTAATGACATCATCGTCAAGCCCGGGCGTCAGCCTGAAGCAGGAAGGTATCTCCTATATAGCAGGTGCCGAATTACCATGTCTTATCGTAAACGTAATGCGTGGAGGTCCGGGATTGGGAACAATCCAGCCAAGTCAGGCCGATTATTTCCAGACTACCAAAGGTGGCGGACACGGCGACTATCGCGTAATAGCATTGGCTCCGGCATCAGTTCAGGAAATGGCTGATTTCGTCAAACTTGGATTTGACCTTGCTTTTAAATATCGCAATCCGGCCATGATTCTGGCAGATGGAGTTATAGGACAGATGATGGAAAAAGTAATACTGCCTGAACCTAAGCCAAGACGTACTGATGAAGAAATCATAGAACAATGTCCATGGGCTTCTACCGGATGTAATGGACGCAAGCCAAACGTAATTACTTCTTTGGAACTTGACCCTGCTGTAATGGAACAAAGAAACATACATCTGCAGAACAAGTATGCAGAGATAGAAGCAAACGAAAGACGTTGTGAAGAAATAGAATGTGAAGATGCAGAATATATGATAGTAGCATTCGGTTCTTGCGCACGTATCGCACAGAAGGCAATGGAACATGCACGCGAAGAAGGCATAAAGGTAGGATTGTTCCGCCCTATTACATTATGGCCATTCCCTGCTCCGGAAATAGCAAAACGCGCAAAACAAGTTAAAGGTATTTTGGTGGTAGAGTTGAACAGCGGACAGATGATTGAAGATGTGAAATTGGCTGTAGAATGCAACATACCGGTACACCACTTCGGAAGACTGGGAGGTATTGTTCCTGATCCGGACGAAGTTGTAGATGCCCTTAAAGAAAAACTCATTAAATAACCCTCGTAAGAAACTATAATGAGTATCGACAGAATAAGAACCATACTGAACATTTTGTTCATGATAGGAGCACTGGCATCAGTGATATTATATTTCACTATTGGTGAAGACAAGACCATATTCTTCTATGTGTGTGGTGCTTCACTGTTCCTGAAAATGATGGAATTCGTGTTCCGTTTCTTACTATGACATTAACCGGAGGACAAGAATATGACTAAAGAAGAAATAATGAAGCCGGAAAATCTGGTGTACCAGAAACCGCGACTGCTCAATGATAATCCAATGCACTACTGCCCGGGCTGCAGCCACGGAGTAGTACACAAGCTCATAGCCGAAGTGATAGACGAAATGGGAATGAGCGAGAAGGCTGTAGGTGTAAGCCCTGTAGGTTGCGCCGTATTTATGTACAATTACCTTGACATCGACTGCCAGGAAGCGGCACACGGACGTGCTCCTGCACTGGCTACAGCTATCAAAAGACTATGGCCGGACAGATTGGTATTCACATACCAGGGTGACGGCGACCTGGCATGTATAGGTACTGCTGAAACAATTCATGCACTTAACAGAGGTGAGAATATCACTATCATCTTTATAAACAATGCCATCTATGGTATGACAGGAGGACAGATGGCTCCTACCACTCTTTTAGGAATGAAGACTGCTACATGTCCTTACGGACGAATCCCTGAAATACACGGATACCCGCTCAAGATGACAGAAATAGCAGCTACTCTTGAAGGTACTTGCTACGTGACAAGACAGTCTGTACACACAGTGGCAGCCATCCGCAAGGCAAAGAAAGCCATCAGAAAGGCCTTCGAAAACTCTATGCAGGGCAAAGGTTCAAATCTTGTGGAAATAGTTTCCACATGTAATTCCGGTTGGAAAATGTCGCCTGAAAAGGCCAACAAATGGATGGAAGAAAACATGTTCCCATTCTATCAGTTGGGCGATTTGAAGGACACTACTTTATAAAAGTTCAATCACATTAATTATTCGAAGAACATGAAACATGAAATAATTATAGCCGGATTCGGAGGACAAGGAGTATTGTCAATGGGTAAGATACTTGCCTACTCCGGACTGATGGAAAACAAGGAAGTGACCTGGATGCCGGCATACGGACCTGAACAGAGAGGTGGTACAGCAAACGTCACAGTAATAGTGAGCGATGAAAGAATCTCTTCTCCTATCCTGAGCAAATATGACTGCGCAATAATTCTTAACCAGCCATCGTTAGCCAAATTCGAGAACAAAGTAAAACCTGGCGGAATACTGATATACGATGGTTACGGAATCATCAATCCTCCTACAAGAAAGGATATCAAGGTATATCGCATAGATGCAATGGACGAGGCTAATGAGAGAAACATGGCAAAAACATTCAACATGATTGTTCTCGGCGGACTGCTGAAACTAATGCCTATGGTTTCTATAGAAAGCGTAGTAAAGGCATTGCGCAAGACATTGCCGGAACGCCATCATCACCTCATCCCTATGAACGAAGAAGCTATCCGTATCGGAATGGAGATAATAAAAGAAGCATAATAAATATTTATTATTTAAGTTTTAAAGTAGTAAAGAATTATCAGTCAACAAGTTGACTTAATAAATAAAGCTAAAATGCCAAACGGTATTATTTTATAAACTCGCTAACTATCAAACTTGATCTACCGAAGACCACATTCAGGCCAAGCCGATACATTCTTTATTACTTTTATACCACAAGTTTTGCAAATGCAAAACTTGTGTTTTTTTATACTGTATCTTAATATAAGATAGGCTGTACCTCGGATTTAAGAGCCGAAAACTATGTTTTCGCTTTGTACTTCTCTCGTTTTGCACTATCTTTGCCCCATTATGAGAAAGATACTGATTATAACCATAATGATAATAACGTGCGTTAACTCTTTCGCACAAACTATGATGCAAAGCCAATACGGTACATCCGCTTCCGGAATGAGCAGTGACCGTTTTGACCGAAACGGCAATCCTATAGATACAACAGCTGTTGTTGACGCAAGTACTGTACCCGTAGGTTTAAGTTCGTGGACTATAGACGAACGTTTTGGAAACAGGATTCAAGTACCTGTAGACACACTGCAGTTTGGCTTTCAGAACTCTAATGACAACGGAGGACCAACAGGGCATTTTACCCACTTGGGTAACTTAGGTTCGCCACGTATCTCGCATGTGTTTTTTGAAAG